>JADMIO012779012.1_pt1 | contig 114998 bp, 109 predicted proteins | sample 8958161 | NCBI WGS metagenome assembly JADMIO01 (sample SAMN16585339, study PRJNA669376) | soil metagenome | isolation source: Crop rotation soil | place: USA: Cullars Rotation, Alabama | collected 2011
CGCGACAACTTGTCCACGTGGAATTCTAAGCTTAGGATCCCAATGTGCTGGAAAGCCCATACCTGTTCGAGATGTCGCATCAGCTCGAGCTGCAGGCCCCATGCCGTCTTGTCGTCCTTCAGCCGGCCCTGGCGCGCCTGGTAAAGAGCGTCCATCACCTCGCCATAGACGTCGAGTTGCAGCTGATCGACTGCGGCATTGCCGATGCGGACGGGACGCGAGCCTTCGTAGCCAGGAAGCCAGGTGCATTCCCATTCGACCAGGCGGCGCTCGCCAGCAAGCCCATACATGATCTGCATCTGATCGGCATTGCCGGCGACGGCGCGCAGGAGCCATTGTCCCCAGGACTGGGCTTCCTCGTAGTAGCCAGTGTGCATCAGGGCCAGGAGCGTCAGGGTCGCATCGCGCAGCCAACAGAAGCGGTAATCCCAATTGCGCACGCCACCGATCTTTTCCGGCAGCGACGTCGTGGCCGCCGCCACGAGGCCGCCGGTCGGGCGATAGGTCAGGGCCTTGAGAGTGAGGAGAGAGCGCTGCACCGCTTCGCGCCAAGGTCCTTGATAGTTGCTCCGCGACGACCACTCGCGCCAGAATTTGAGCGTATCATCGCGAGCCGCCGTCGGATCAAGCGCTTCCGGGATCTTGAGGTGAGAGGCTTGATGCGTGAGCGTGAAAGAGACGACGTCGCCTTCGTTGACAGTAAAGGCGGAATTCGTGCGCTGGCCCTTGCCCTCGAGTTCGACGGAGCTGCGCAGGATGACCCGGTCGGGTCCCACGACGCCGCTGATGCCCGAGCCGTCGCTCAACTTCTCGACCCACGGCACGGCCTGACCATAGTCGAAGCGCAAGACCAGCTCCATCTCCATGGCGACCGATCCGCGCCGCCCGGTGATCAGCCGCACCAGATCGGAGACGTCGGTATCTCCCGTCTGGATACGGGGTGGCATGAAATCGGTGATCGTCACCTCCCCCTTTTCGGTCAGGAAGCTTGTCTCGAGAATTAAGGTTTCTTCGACATATTGTCGGGTGACAGATTTCAGCTCTTCCGCGGGAGCGACACGCCAGCGCCCATTTTCAGGCGTTCCGAGCAGATTTGCGAAGCAGGCGGGAGAATCAAACCGCGGCCAGCAGAGCCAGTCGATCGATCCGTCGCGCGCGACGAGCGCGGCCGTCTCGCAATCGCCTATGAGCGCATAGTCTTCAATTCGCGACGGCATCGTGGGCAACGGATAATCGATCGGGTGTTTCGCCGTTCGGATGGGATCAAGGCCTGTGAAAGCTAACTTTCACGGGCTTTCCTTGTTCCCGAGCTTCAGGGAGACCGGCCGTCCGACTGCGGAATTAATCGTCGCCCTTCGGCACCCATTTGCGGATCTCGCGCAAATGATGGTCGGGCTTTGCCCCCTTGATATCGCCAGGCTGAGCCAGGGCAAATGTGCGGCGGCGCAGTTCTTTCACCAATTCGGTGCGGTCTTCGATGTGAGCGATCTCGCTGAACGCGATGGGCTTGCCGACCCGCATGGTGAGGGCCGTCCCCATGCGGCGTGCGGTCTCGCGGAAAACGAGCGACAGACGCAACGTGTCGCTGATGTGGCTTGCGAGCTGGAACAGGCGGCTGTTCTGGCCGACGAAGAAGACCGGGACGACGACCGCTCGAGAGGCCCGGATCAGCTTCGCAGTGAAGGGCGCCCAGGGCAATTCGACCGCCGGCCCCTTATGCGGCCGTTCGCTGGTCGAAACACCGCCGCCCGGAAATATGCCGATGGCATGGCCGCCGCGCAGCCAGGATTGCGCCGAAAGACGCGAGCGCACATTGGTCTCGCGCGCGGCACGGCTGCCGGCGAAATCGACCGGCAGCAGGTTGTCGCGTGCTTCGGGAATCTGGCAGAGGACGGAATTGGCGAGCACCTTGGTATCGGGCCGGACGAGGGTCGACAGCCAAGCGAGGCTGATGCCGTCCAGAACGCCATAAGGGTGATTGGCGATGAAAACGACCGGGCCGTCGTTTGGGCAGAGGTCGAGGAAGGCGCGGTCTACGTCGACCGAGATCCGCAGAAGCCGTAAGGCGGTGGCGAAAAAGCTTTCGCCGGGTAAGCGGTCCTTGTTGCGGTTGTCATAGAGTTTCTTGAGCTTGGCCTGGCCGCCGATCCTTTCGATGGCCTGGATGACGGTGCGCTGCAGCAGAGGCTGGTCAGCCGTCGAATAGGAAAACCTCACCGACTTCTCGCCAGCTTTTTGATTGTTTTCCCCGCGCCCGCGCTTGCTCGTCATCAACCGTTCCCCGCAATACTCTCAGACGCCCATGCAGCACACGCAAGTGACTTTTCCCGCGGAACTGTGGAAAATCACTATAGGGGGTTTGGGAGAATGCTGCATGTACAGACTTTATGGGCGTCCTGGAACAGGCTCAGTCACGATCGAAGCCATACTCGAGACGGCAGGGGTGCCCTATGAGGTCGAGATTATCGAGCGTTTGCCCGATGGCGAAGTGCCGGAGCAGCTGGCTCGCCTGAACCCTCTGGGCCAAGTGCCGGTGCTGCGCCTGCCCAATGGCGAGATCATGACCGAGTCGGCGGCCATGGCCCTGTACCTCGCCGACCAGCATCCGAAGGCCGATCTGGCCCCGTCTCCTGCATCGAGCGAGCGCGCCTCTTATTTGCGCTGGATGCTCTATCTTGCCACCAATGTCTATATGACCGGTCTCTCCGCCTATTATCCCGATCGCTACACGAGCGATCAGGGTGGCGGCAAATCGGTCAAGTCGGCCTCGCTCAACCGCATGGCAAGGGAATGGGAGATCTACGCGGCCGCCCTTGGCGACAAGCCCTATATTCTCGGTGAGAAGATGAGCACCGTCGACATCTATGCCGCCATGCAGGCGACGTGGAATTTCGATGTGCCGGCTTTTTTCAAGAAGCACCCCAATCTGCGCGCGATGTACAACCGCGTGACGGCGCACCCGGCAATCGCCAAAGTGTGGGGCCGCAATGAGATGGAAGACTGGAAGTATTGCCTGAATAACTGATTCTTCCGCATCGTATCATCCGAAAACCGACTACGCATTGTCGGGTCGAGCCCGGCCACAAGCTCTTCGGTCCGATGCTATGCCGCTTCCGCCTCTTCGCCCAGGCCGACGACGCGGCAGATCGCATAGACGAGATCGGCGCGGTTCAGCGTGTAGAAATGGAAGCTTTCCACGCCCTCGCGGCGCAGGAAGTCGATCTGCTCGGCCGCGACCATCGCGGCGACCAGATTGCGCGTCTCGGGATCGGCATCGAGCCCATGGAAGCGCTGACCGAGGGCCGGCGGCAGGAATGCACCGCATTTCGCCGCGAATTCCTTCACCTTGGCGAAGTTCGTAATCGGCAATATGCCCGGCACGAGTTCGATCTTGATGCCGCGGGCAAAGACACGGTCGCGGAAGCGCAGGAAGGCGGCATTGTTGAAGAAGAATTGGGAAAGAGCCCGGGTCGCGCCGTGCTCGGCCTTGTTGGCAAGGAAGGCCAGATCCTCCTCGATCGACACCGCCTCCGGATGCTTTTCCGGATAGGCTGAAACGGAAACCTCGAAAGGCGCGATCTCGCGAATGCCGCGGACCAGATCGGCGGCATTGCGATAGCCTTCGGGATGCGGCACGAAGCGCCCGCCGACACCGCCCGGGGGATCGCCGCGCAGGGCCACGATGTGACGGATGCCGGCTTGCCAGTAACCGCGCACAACCTCGTCGACTTGACCGCGCGTTGCGCCGACGCAAGTGAGGTGGGCTGCGGGCTTGAGGGACGTGCGCTCGATGATGCCGTTGATGGCACCCAAGGTCCGGTCCTGGGTCGTGCCGCCGGCGCCATAGGTCACCGAGACGAAATGCGGCTTCATCTCTTCCAGCCGCTTGATGACTTTCCAGAATTGCTCGGAGGCCTCGCCAGGCTTCGGCGGGAAGAATTCGAAGGAGACTCGCAGCTTCTCGGTCACGCCAGGTTTCCTTCCACGCGGTTTCTTGCACTGCGGCCAGTCTTCGCGACGTCCTCGGCCGGGCGCTTTGCAAGCCACAGGGAAACGGTCAGTCCCGCCGAGCCATTGCCCTTGGGCGGCGGCAGGGTACGCTCTTGCATCACCTTGAGATCGGCGCGCTTCAGCCACGAGGCCATGATATCGGGTGCAACGCCCAAGCGGCGATGCGCATGCTGGTCGCGCAGATGCTCAAGCTCATGGGGCGCAAAATCGACAATGAGCAAGCGGCCGCCGGGCTTCAAGACGCGCGACGCCTCGATCAGGGCGCGGCCGGGGTCGTCGAGATAGTGCAGCACCTGGTGAATGGTCACGAAGTCGGCGCTGTTGCTGGGAAAGGGCAGGGCATAGATGTCGCCCTGACGGATTTGCGTCTGACGCAACCCCAAGGCCTCGAGATTGGCGCGCGCCACGATCAGCATCTCGCGGCTTTGATCGATGCCCGTCGCCTGGCTTGCGCGTGGAGCAAAGAGCGACAGAATGCGCCCGGTGCCGGTACCCAGATCGAAGAAATTCCCGAGCGCTTCGCCGCCTGCCATTTCCACCATGGCCGTCTCGACATCTGTCTCGCTTACGTGAAGCGAGCGCAGCTTTTCCCAATTGGCAGCATTGGCGCTGAAATAGGCGGCGGCATTCTCGGCGCGCTGGCGGCGAATTTCCTCCATGCGCGCGATATCGCTCACGAGAACCGAATCAGACCCAGGCAGAAGATCGACGATGGCGCGAGCCAAGGCTGCCCCTCGGGTCTGCTCGCTCAGGCGAAAAAGCACCCAGCTTCCTTCTTTATATCTCGAGAGGAGGCCCGCCTCCGCCATCAACTTAAGGTGGCGGCTGACGCGTGGTTGGCTCTGGCCCAGGATCTGGGTCAGTTCACTGACATTGAACTCGCCATGTGAAAGGACGAATAAGAGCCGCAGCCGCGTCGTCTCGGCGATTGCGCGCATCCCGGCGAGAAGTTCATCCATAGGCTTGTCCATCCAATATGCTCACATAAACATATCTTTATGTCAAAATCAATGTTAGGTGGGTATTAACCTAAAAAAGGCCTAAGTCCCGTCGCATACGAGACACCAGCCGTCACATAAATTGTCGTCGCTCTTCGGGAAAAATGCGCTAAGGTGGAACTCAAGCGGGAGTCGTAATGGTTCGGACGGTTACAAGCCGAAGGATTGCTGACGTGCGACGCATGATGGCGTGCGCATGCTGTGCTGGGCTTTTGGCCGTCATCGCATCCGCGCCGGCATCTGCCGAGCGCAAGAACGAGCGTGCCTTCAAGGGGATAGCGCTGTCGCTCGCACCCAATGACGAGGGCAGCCGGAAAAAGCACGTCACCGCGAAAGAACCCCAAAAAAATCAGGCTTTCAAGATCGATCCGACCCAGCGCGTGATCATCGAGCCGGCGGCTGCGGTGCCTGGCATCGACGTCGTCGATGGCGTGCAAGTGCCCAAGGACACGAATGAAAGCGTGGCCACGGCGGAAGACCCCGAGAGTGTGCCGGGCGACCTCGTCGCGACCGTTGATGATCCGCTCGAGGGCATCAATCGCGTCGTCTTCGGCTTCAACGAAGTCGTCGATCACATCATTCTGGAGCCCGCCGCGCGCGTCTATCGCGCCGTCATCCCGCGCCCGATACGCACGGGCGTGACTAACGTCATCAACAACCTCGCAACTCCCATCACGCTCACCAACGACATCCTGCAGGGAAATCCAGAGGCCGCGGCCAATACGATCAAGCGGTTCATGATCAACAGTTCGCTCGGCATCGGCGGCATCTTCGATCACGCGACCGGCCTTGGCGAGCCGCTGCATCGTGAGGATTTCGGCCAGACGCTCGGCACCTGGGGTGTCGGCGGGAACCCTTACATCGTGCTGCCGATCCTCGGCCCCAGCAATCCGCGTGACATGGTCGGCATCGTGGCCGATACCGCCGTCAATCCGATGACTTGGGTCCTTTATCACGATCCTTTCTGGGAGCGCTCGATCCCGGTCGGCGTTGAAGCTGTCACGGCGCGCGAAGCTATTCTCGACGACTATGATACCTTGCGCAAAAATTCGCCTGATTTGTACGCCAGTGTCCGCGACCTCTATGCACAAAAGCGGCAAGCAGAGATCGCGAATGAAGCTTCCGGATATAATCCGGGTTCGGGCATGTCCAGCCTGCCGCCAACAACAATCCCGCAAACCCTCAACCCCTATTGAGGACTTCGTATCATGACTGACACCGCCCGGCCGTTCAGCCGCCGTCTTTTTATGTCTCTGGCCGTGCCTTTGGTTTTGACCCCGTCGCTGGCATTCGCGGCCTCATCGGCGGAAAGCTATGTCAACAAGGTCGGCAATGGCGTCATCGCTGCCGCGCGCGCCAATTCGGTGGGGCAGTTCCGCTCGCTTCTCAAGGCGAATGCCGACATCCCTGCGATTGCGGTCTACTCGCTCGGACCATATGCCAAGGGCCTGACCAGCGATCTGAAAGCCGAATATTACGGCCTCGTTGAAGACAATATCGCCAAGGTCTTCGTGCAGAACGCCAAGAAGCTTGCCGGCCAGGGGCTTGAAGTTAAGGGTACGCAGGAGCGCAGCGACAGCGTCCTCGTCAAGAGCATTCTGAATATGGGTGGCGGCGGCACCGTGCCGGTGACGTGGCGCCTGGTCAAGCGCGGCGGCGGCTTCCGCATTTTCGACGTCAATGTCGACGGCATCTGGCTCGCCAACGCCCAAAAGACCGATTTCGTCTCGGTGCTCAAGAAGAACAACGGCCAGATCACCGCGCTGCTCGACTATTTGAGAAAGTAAGCCGTCACAGGATCTTCACAGTCCAGACTTGCCTGGGACCAGCGATTTCTGGCAGAAAGCTCCACTCGAGAGGGCTTGCATCAACTCGACGGATCAGGGATGAGCGACACTATTTTGAATGGGCGTGTGAGCCGCCGCGGTCTTATGGGTTTTACGTTGTTGCTGGCGACGACCGCGCTTGCGGGACGTAGCGCGCTGGCGCTCACGGCGACTGAGCAATATGTCACCAATGTCGGCAACGACGTAATCAGGCTTGCCAATAGCGGTGGTGGCAAAGCGGCGCTCAGGCAGCGTTTCTCGTCTCTCATCAATCAGAACTCGAATGTCCGGCAAGTCGGGCTTGAGGCCCTGGGACCCTATCGCAAGGACTTGCCGGCCAATATGTCGGGGGAATTCTTCCGGCTGGTGGCCTTCTATATGGCGGCCTTCTTCGTCTACTACATAGAGGAGTTCCAGGGTTCGAGCCTCGAAGTGGACTCCTCCGCCAAGCAGGGCGGCCTCACAACCGTCGACACGTCGGTCCACTTCAAGAACGGGTCGACCACCAAAGTCCGCTGGCGTATCAGGGGCTCCGGCCAGGTGAGTGACATTAATGTGCGCGGCGTGTGGTTGTCGCTCCAGCTCAAGAAGCGCTTTACCGATGTGCTCAAACGCTCGCAAGGCGACTTCAACGAGCTGTTTGCCGAGCTTAAGAGCGCGGGAACGTGGTGAGGCTGGCGTTAACGCTGGGAGATGATGCGCGCTTCCGATCTCAAGACACCAGTGTTGACGAAATGCCGGCCGTTCCGTTACGTCTTTTGCTCGTGAGGGCAAAGAGGCAAAACAAGGCGAATCATGATTGAGCTTCCGAAGGGCAGAGCCATGGGCCTGTCGCGGCGCGCCTTCATCAAGACGGGCGCAAGCCTGGCTTTGACAGGTCTTGCTGGAACCGCGGCAGATGCCGGCGATCCGAACCATCCCTCAGTGGCCTTCATGAAGAAGGTCGGAAGGGATTTACTCGAAGCGCACCGGCAGGGAACCGTAGCCGCCTTCCTCGATGTCATCCAGCGCTATGCCGATGTTCCCGAGATCGCGCTCTATTCGCTCGGCCAATACAAAGCCAATCTGGGAGCGGGCCAAAGGCCACGGTATTTCCGCGGCGTGGCTGTTTTCATGTCGCGCTATTTTGCCGATCAATCGCGCGAGTATCGCGTCGCCAAATATGATGTCGGCGATGCCGAGACCGACGGCAAGGACATTCTGGTCTCGACCCGGATCTATTTGATGTCAGGCCAGACCTATAGCGTGACGTGGCGGCTCGTCTGGCGCAACAAGAGCTACAAGGTCGCCGACGCGAAGGTGCTCGGCTTCTCCATGATCTACATGCAGAGGAGCATCTTCACCTCTTATCTGTCGAAGCGCAAAGGCGATCTGGTTCAGCTCATGAGCGCGCTTGAAGGGTGACCTCGGGCAGCTGCTAAATCTCCATTAATCTTAGAATTCTAACCTCCGGGCGGGTCGGTTGCGTTCCGGAGTTGGTTCAATGCGTATCCACAAGCTGGTCGGGCTTGGCGCCACTGTCGCGGTTCTGGCCCTCCTGTCGGCCTGTGGTGACGGGTCCAAGCAGTTCACCACCGAAGGGCTGATCGCTCCGCCGCTCCACTGTCTGACCGATCCGCGTATCCTCGGAGATGCCGAAAGGCTCGACCCTATCGACGAGGGTAATGGCTGCCAGGTGCCCAATCCCTGGCGCATGTATTCGGTCGCCAATGTCAGGCTCAGCCAGCCGGCCACGCTCAATTGCAGCGTGACCGAGCCGCTTTATGATTGGATGAGCGCTACCGTACAGCCGGCCGCGCAAGCCACCTTCGGTGAGAATGTGACCGCGATCGATGTCGCCGGGTCCTATTCCTGCCGAGCTCGCAATGGCCAGCGCGGGGCGCGCATGAGCGAGCACGGTTTTGGCAACGCCATCGACATTGCGAGCTTTACCTTGGCCGATGGCCGCAAGATCACGGTCAAGCAAGGCTGGCGCGGCGATGGTGAAGAACGATCGTTCCTGCGTGAGATCCGCAAAGATGCCTGCGGTGAGTTCATGACCGTGCTCGGGCCAGGTTCAGACAGCCATCACGGTGATCATTTCCATCTCGACCTCGCCAGTCGGCGCAGCGGCAAGGCTTATTGCAAATAGCCTTCGAACCAATATCTCTTTTGCGCATCGGCCTACCGAAAAGTCTGCAACTTTTCGGGGCGATGCTATTCAATCACGCCGGGCTTCTCGCTGTTCACATATTTGAAGCTTGCCGGGTCGAAGAACGGCGTGTCCTGGCCGAGCCACATATAGGCGAGCAGCACTTTGTCGATGACGACGAAATACTGGATCGCGTCATTCGTCGTGCCGTAATCCCCGCAAGACGAGAAAGCCTCATCGGTGGCGACGAGTTCCTCCATATATTCGGCATTGGGCTCATAATTATAGGTGTTGGACGCAAAATCGAGATGCACCACGCAGCGCCCGATCTCCTTGGGATCGATCGAGGGGGCCGCAATCTTGCGGATCATCGCCGAGGGCTTCTCGCCGTCGAGCGGCCAGAAGCGGGCGACCGGCCCGCCGTGATCGCCGCCCCAGGACTGGATGAGCTCCTCGCGCTCATTGAGCGCATAGACGACCTTGGGCAATTCCTTGCTCGTGCATTCCTGATAGCGGAAGCTCAGCTGCTGGTTAGGCTTGCCGTGAATGAGAACGGTTTGGTCCTTCCACTGACAGCCGGGCATCAATGTGGCATCGCTTTCTGTGCCCATGGTCTCGGCATGGGCGCAAAAAGACAAAAACATTACCCCGGCGCCCCATGCCAGCCATCTCGTCATTGTCATTGTTGCCGACTTCAACAAATCAGAACCTGCGAGTCAAATCAGAAGCTAAGCACGATTGCCTCAGAATCCGGATCAATGAGGCTCAGCGAATCGCTCTGACATAGGCTTCAAGAAATTCATCCGAATCGCGTGGGCAGCCGCCGCCACCCTCGGGCGGATCAATATAACGGTCGAGATTGAGTCCGATCCAATGGACCTGGCCCGGCATGGTGCCGAAATCCCCTTCCTTGGAGTAGAGGCACAAGGCGATAAGCTGACCGTCGAGCGACATTGCAAGGGCGGCATTATTGTTTGCGCAATTGTGCGCCTCGCAGACCGCGGCGATGAGTCCATCCTCCTCACGGGCAATCAACGTCCCGACATCGAGACCGTCGAGCCAGTCCGCAGCACCGGAGCCCGCGGCCCGATCGACTGCCGCGATCACCTTGGGATTCTCGAAGAAGGAATATCCGTTGACCTCGTCAAAGGGGTATTTGCCAACATAGGCGGCCAGTTCATCGGTGCTGGGAACATCGGCCGCATGGGCAAGCGCAATGCTGCACCATACACAAAAAAGGCTCGAAAGCTGCGAAAGCTTCATGAACAAAGCCGATGGTTGGGGTAGGGCGGCAGTCTAACCAGCGGAATATGGCATCGCCGCGGCTGGGCTGGCTTTTCACACAACTCCCTGTCTTGACGCAAGAGTCGCCTTGTTCTGCATACGTTTGCGCCGCTTGCGGCAGCTTGTCCCGGGCGAGCTTGGGGAGGGCAGCGGACCCTGACCGGTTGCAGCCGCGATTTGCATTTTGAGCCGGGCCGGACTATCTCTGGGGACATGAACCAGGAAATCATCAAGCCGGAGACCGCGCCGGCGCCCAGTTCCCATTCGATGGGCATTTTCAACAGCTTCCTGTCCGCGGCGGGCGTGGTGCTCTTGTCGATCACCAAGCTTGGGGCTGCCTTCGCGGCTGTCATCTGGGCGTTCTGCCAGATTGTCGGACTGCCGAATGTCGTTATGTATGCCCTCATGGGGCTTGGCCTCATCCCGGTCATCTGGGCTACCCTCTGGGTCGGTGGACGGGCCTGGCATGTCGAGCAACTGCTCGAGACCGGACGCGATGTCGATCGTCCGGTCTTCAAAGCCTTCTATTACTGGAAGAAGTCGTAATCCCTGTATGACGGATGGCTTCCGGCTCGCTGCCCGGCTTGAGGCCGACAGCCTGTTTCTCGCCGATTGGCCGCTCTGCCAGGTTCGGTTGATGGATGACGCCCGCTTTCCTTGGCTCATCCTCGTTCCGCGGCGGCCGAAACTGGAAGAATGGACGGACCTCAGTGGCGATGAGTCGGCCGTGCTCGCGCGAGAAATCGCCAGAACCGGCCAGGTGCTGGCGCAATGTTTCAAGCCGACCAAGCTCAATATCGGCGCGCTGGGCAATATCGTGCGCCAGCTGCATGTTCATGTCATTGCGCGCTTCGACACCGATGCAGCATGGCCGGGGCCCGTCTGGGGTCAGGGCACGCGCGTTCCCTATGACATCAAGCGCAGGGAAGGTCTTTGTACGGAGCTCGTGGCGCTTCTCGAATAATCAGGAGGGCTTGTCGCAGGCCTTGGCGATCTCATGCTCGACTGCCTTCTTCACCTTTTCCTCAAAGTCGGTGTTTTTGGCGATGAGTTTGCCGATGTCGCCTTCAGGCTCGATCCTGAAATCGGTCACCGCGCAAGTCTTGTTGCTGACCTCTACCGCCACGTCGAAGCTTTCGGAAACATCGATCTGGACCTCTTCGTCCTCATCGGTCGCGCATTCGACCTCGACGGTGGCCTCGATTTTCCGGCTTGACGGCGATGTGCAATAGTTGATTTTCTCGACCTTGACCGACCGGGTCTGATCGATCTTGATCTTGACCTTGAACAGGCCGGCGTCGACCTTCTTCTTGAGACCCTTGCACAGCTTGACCTTCTCGATGATCGGCTTCAGGATTTCCGCGACCTCGACATTCTCAGGTGCAGTGCAGTCGAATTTTTCTTCGGCCCAGGCGGGCTCAAGCAAGCCGGCAAACCCAATGGCCGCGATTGAAAGCACCACCGACAACCGCTTCATCTGGCGTTCCCTGTCATGTCTGACCCTCTTGCCCCTGAATTACGGGGAAATTCAGACACGGGCCAGGACAATGCAAGATCCTCGACTTTCTGGCCGCTGGCGCTTGGGGCCGAATCCATTATGCTGCACCGCCGCATGTCCATCTGGTCCCGCATAAGTCAGGCCATTTCCGTCATTGGCGACTCGATCTCGACCTTCCTCTCGAAGATCACTCAGCCGCGCTCCAACCCGGAAATGTCGATTGCCTTCACGATCGGCGTCATCGCGCTCGGCGCCAAGATGGCGAAGGCGGACGGCGTCGTCACCGGAGACGAGATCATCGCCTTCAAGCAGGTCTTCAAGGTCCCGGAACGCGAGCTTGCTGGCGTTGCGCGGGTGTTCAACCTCGCCAAGCAGGATGTCGCGGGCTATGACGCCTATGCGCGGCAATTGGCGAGGCTTTTCGCCCAGCGCCCGCAAGTGCTGGAAGACGTCATCGACAGTCTCTTTCATATCGCCAAGGCGGACGGCGCCGTGCACGAGCGCGAGCTAGCATATCTCGAAAGCGTCGCCGAAATCTTTGGCTTCACCTCGCGCGACTTCACCCGCATCAAGGCGCGGCATCTGGCGCCGGCGAAGGACGACCCTTATGTCATTCTCGGAATCGAGCCTTTTGCCACCGATGAGGAGGTGCGCAAGCACTACCGCAAGCTGGTGCGCGACCATCACCCCGACAAGCATGTAGCGGCTGGCATGCCGGCCGAGATGGTCGAAGTCGCGACGGAACGATTGGCGCGTATCAATGCCGCCTATGAAGTCGTCGCCAGGGAGCGCGGTTTGTGAGAGGCACGACGCTCCGGCATCACGTCATGCCATCGCCCAATGTCGAGCCTCGCCCGGACGGCAAGACCGCGCGCATCCTGCTGCTTCACTATACCGACATGGAAAGCGCGGAGCGGGCTTGCGCATGGTTGTGCAATCCCGCCTCAAAAGTCTCTTGCCATTATCTCGTCGATGTCGACGGCCGAATCACCCAGATGGTCGATGAGTATTTGCGAGCCTGGCATGCCGGACAATCGCTTTGGAAAGGTGAACGCGACATCAATTCCGTCTCGATCGGCATCGAGATTCAAAATCCCGGACATGATCACGGTTATCCGGATTTTCCCGCGGTGCAAATGGCGGCGGTCGCGGCGCTCGGACGCGACATCGTCATCCGGCATGCGATTGAGCCCGAACATGTGCTCGCTCATTCCGACGTGGCGCCTCGTCGCAAGCGGGATCCAGGGGAGAAATTCGACTGGAAAGGCCTTCACGAGCGAGGTCTCGGCCATTGGGTTCCGCCCCATAGGCTCGGTGGCGGCCAGTTCCTGCATCAAGGCGACAAAGGCGACGCCGTCGAAGCGCTGCAGGCGATGCTCGCGCTCTATGGCTATGGCGTCGAGATGACGGGGGATTACAACGACGAGACGAGGATTGTCGTCACGGCTTTCCAGCGGCATTTTCGGCCCGCGCGGGTCGATGGCATCGCCGATCGCTCGACCATCGAGACGCTGCGCCGGCTGATCGATTCGCTACCGCGGAAAAATGCCTGATTGAGGTCAGCTCTTGCTGCAGGCACGCACCAGGCTGTCGAAATCCGCACCCTCGAGTGGAAAGGTGTCCTCCTCCTGACCCGTCTTCACGGTGAAGCGGTCGGTCTTGTGCAACTCTGCGAACATGGGATCGCTTGCCGGCATCACCGCTTCGGCACTCGTCGTGTCCGCCATCTCGTTCGCCGTCGTCAGCCCGTCATAGACAAAAGGCTTGTCGCCAACCGTGACGGTGAGCTTGATCTTCTGATCGGGTGCGAGGTCCTCGCCGGCTTCCGGGATGAAAATACGGATCTCGCCCGATTGGAGAGTGCAGCCGAAGCTCACGCCGGCGTCGTCCGAGTCCGGCACGCCGAAGACAAGATAAGCATTCTCGTCCGCCGTGTCGAAGATCCATTCGCGTTCTTGGGCCCATGCCGGGACAGCCACACAGGCCAGAAACGCGGCCAGCATCGCGCGCAGCCACATATCAACCTCCCACTCAAGCAAGACTCATAGCCGACTTGTGAGGCAGCAGGTAGGCCAGCAGCTTCGGATTGCTCGTCAAAGCGTTCGGTCATTCGGGTTGACGGAGGGTCGCAAGGGTCCTAACTGTCGGCCGCCAGCTGGCCGGGTGACCGCCGGGAAGGTTTACGCCTTCCGGGAGGAAAGTCCGGGCTCCATGGAAATACGGTGCCGGGTAACGCCCGGCGGGGGTAACCCCAGGGATAGTGCCACAGAAAACAGACCGCTTCAGATTCGTCCGAAGCAAGGGTGAAACGGTGCGGCAAGAGCGCACCGCGCGGCCGGCAACGGGCGCGGCACGGTAAACCCCACCGGGAGCAAGACCGAATAGGGGTGGCATGGGTCTTCGGGCCCAAGGTCCTTTTCCAACCTGCCACCCGGGTTGGTCGCGCGAAGCGCATGGCAACATGCGTTCCAGATGAATGGTCATCCAGCTTCCGCGAGGAAGTGGACAGAACCCGGCTTACAGGCCAGCTGGCGCTTTCATCTTTTTCCTAGAGGAAGTGCCCCAAAAGGCGCTCAACCCCGGCATCAGGCGTCTTCTGTAACTGATTGTTCTGGCGAGGTTCTTCTTGGGAGCGGGGTGGCCATTGCGGCACCGGACAGAGGACCGCCGTCGAAACGATTTGTTAAGGCGGTACGGAGCATTGTCGAATTCGCATTAGCAATCTGTTCACCGTACCGAATTCATGTCTTCTTCGCCCAGCGCAGATGCCCGGCACAAGCCGGTAATGCTCGCGGAGGTGCTCGCCGCACTAGCGCCGCGCGATGGCGGCATCTATGTCGACGGGACCTTTGGCGCCGGCGGCTATACGCGCGGCCTCCTCACCGCCGCTCAGTGCAAAGTCCTCGCCATCGACCGCGACCCCCAGGCGATTTCGGGTGGGGCCGCGCTCCTCGCCGATTTTCCCGACCGCCTGACCCTGGTCGAGGGCCGGTTCAGTGAGATGGAAGAGCTCGCCCGTCGCTTCGGCATCACCATGGTCGACGGCGCCACGCTCGACGTCGGCGTTTCCTCGATGCAACTCGATGAAGCGGCGCGCGGCTTCTCCTTCGCCAAAAACGGTCCACTCGACATGCGAATGGCGCAGCAGGGCCTTTCGGCAGCCGATGTCGTGAACCGAGCCGAGGCGGATGAACTCACCCGCATCATCGGCATATTGGGTGAGGAACGCAAAGCCCGCGCCATCGCGCAAGCAATCGTGAGGGCGCGGAACGCAGAGCCCATCGTCACCACTCAGGCGCTCGTCAGTGCCATCGAAAAGGCGACCGGGAAGCAGCGCCCGCAGGACCGGATTCATCCGGCAACCCGTACGTTCCAGGCTTTGCGCATCTATGTGAACCAGGAGCTCGAGGAATTGGCGCTCGCGCTTTCAGCCGCCGAGCGCATGCTCAAGCCCGAAGGCCGTCTTGCCGTCGTCACCTTTCACTCGCTCGAAGACCGCATCGTCAAGCGCTTCTTCGCCGAGCGCAGCGGCAAGCTGCCGGCAGCGTCCCGTCACATGCCCGGCCGTGAGGTGGCGAGTGAGGCGCGTTTCGCGCCTGTGTTCAAGGGCCATCAAGATCCAGCCACCGCAGAGATGGCGCAGAACCCGCGCGCCCGCTCGGCCAAGCTGCGCGCCGGCGAGCGTACCGGCGCGCCGGCTCTGCCGCTCGATCTCGATGGCCTCGCGGTTCCACAAATCGAAGGGCGGCGCCACTGATGCTTAGAGCTTTCAACGCATGTCTGGTCCTGGCGGTGCTCGTCGCCGCTTACGTGCTCTATTCGCTCGAACATTCCATTCGCAGCGTCGAGCGCCAGATCGCCCGTTCCAGTGCCGCGATCACCAGTGAGAAAGAAACGATCGGGCTTCTCAATGCCGAATGGGCGAGCCTGGTGCGGCCCGAGCGACTGCAGCGCCTCGCCGAGCAGCATTTGCCGCTCAAACGCATTTCTCCCGATCAATTCGTGAAGGTCGACGAACTCGCCGCCCGCATCCCCGACGAGCCTCCTGTCAAGCTCGAGGAAGACGGCAAGGATGCGATCGGTGACATTCTCAAGGCGATGGAGTGAGTTCCGTGACGTTGGTCAGTGCCCACAAAGATGGCCATCTCGCGGGGCGTAACCGGTTGCGCCTGGTCAGCGTCGGGTTCATCGTGTTCTTCGTCTCGATCACCGCCCAGCTCGGCTATCTCACTTTGTGGCAGGGCCGGCCAGAGCGGCCGGTCGTCGAATACAGCGAAAGACTGCCGCGGCCCGACATCGTCGACCGCAACGGCGTCGTCCTCGCGACCGATGTATCGGTCTTCTCGCTCTATGCCGATCCGCGCAAGATCCTCGATGTCGATGAGGCGGTCGAGCTCTTGACCGCGACGGCTTCGGGCTTCGACGCCAAGTCGCTGCGCCAGAAGCTTACGCAGCCCAACCGCGCCTTCGTCTGGCTCAAGCGCGAGGTGAGTCCGGCCGAGCGCGACGCGATCCATAATCTCGGCATCCCCGGATTGGGCTTCAGGGTAGAGACCAAGCGGGTCTATCCGATGGGGCGCCTCGCCGCGCATGTGCTCGGTTATGTCGATCTCGATTCCAAGGGTATCGCCGGCATCGAGAAATTCCTCGACGACCAGGGTGCGCTCTATACGGCTTCGCTCGGCGAGGACAGTACGCGCGCCATGCCGGCCGTGCTCTCGATCGACATCCGCATCCAGCATGCGCTGGCGGACGAGCTCGCCAAAGGCATCGCCAAGTATCATGCCAAGGCGGGCGGCGCCATCGTGCTCAACGTGAAGAGCGGCGAGGTGCTGGGACTGGTGTCGCTGCCTGATTTCAATCCCAATCAAGAGAACAAGAATTTCACCTTCGACCAGGCCAACCGGATGACGAGCGGAGTCTTCGAGCTGGGCTCGGTCATCAAAGCGGTATCCTTCGCCATGGCGCTTGACTATGGCGTGGCCAATCTCACGAGCCAGTTCGATGCCCGCGCACCCCTCGTCATCGGGCGAGCGGTGATCCATGATTTCCAACCGACACGCCGCATCCTGACGCTGCCCGAGGTCTTCACCAACTCCTCCAATATCGGCACCGCGCGCATGGTGATGCAGGTAGATATCGAAAAGCACATCGCGTTCCTGCGCCGTGTCGGCCTGATGGACCGGCTGGTCACGGAACTTCCCGAAAATGCAAAGCCCATCCTGCCCAAGCGCTGGGGCAAGCTGGTCCAGGCTACCGTCGCCTTTGGCCACGGTTTTGCCGTACAGCCCTTGCAAGGAGCGCAAGTGGTAGCAGGTTTGCTCAATGACGGAATGATGCTTCCGGTTACGTTCCTCAAGCGCGACCAGGCGGATGCCAAGCCTTTGGGCCGCCGGGTTATCAAGTCCAAGACCAGCGAGACGTTGCGCTATCTGTTCAGGCTCAATGGGCTCGAAGGCAGTGCCCGCAAGGCCAATGCCAATGCGCCGGGCTATCGCGTCGGCGGCAAGACCGGCACGGCCGAGAAGGTCACCAACGGACACTATAACAAGTCCAAGAACCTGACGGTCTTCACCGGCGCCTTCCCGATGGAGGATCCGCAATATGTCGTCATGGTGATGATGGACGAGCCGCAAGCGACGCCCGAGACCTACGGGTTCTCGACCTCGGGCTGGAACGCGGTGCCGACGGCGGGCTACGTCATTGCCCGCATCGCGCCCTTGCTCGGCATTACGCCGGAACTCACCGATGACGAACGCAAGACCTTGGCGAAACAGGCGGAGAAGGAGGGGAAGACCTGACGATGAGCGTCCTGCTCTCACGGCTGCTCGCGGACGACGCCGCATTGCCGCGCGGTGCCGAGGACGCGGCGATATCGGGCCTCACCGCCGACAGCCGGCAGGTGAAGCCCGGCTATCTGTTCGCGGCATTGCCCGGCACCACGGTCGACGGTGCGACCTTCATTCCGCAAGCCATAGAGGCGGGCGCTGCCGCCGTCATCGCCGGACAATCAGCACGCGTGCCCGAAGCGCGCTCCATCCTGATCAAATCCGAGAACCCGCACCAGCTCTTTGCGCGCATCGCCTCGCGCTTCGCCGGGAATCAACCTGACATTATCGTCGCCGTCACCGGCACCAACGGAAAGACCTCTGTCGCTGCCTTTGTGCGCCAGATCTGGCAATCGATGGGCTTTCGCGCCGCGAGCATCGGCACAGTCGGCATCGTCGGTCCCTCGGGCGAGGAATATCTCGCTCACACGACGCCAGATCCCGTGAAATTGCACCACACGCTGGCAGGCCTCGCGCTTGATCATGTGACGCATCTCGCGATGGAAGCCTCGAGCCACGGCCTGGCGCAATTTCGCCTTGATGGCGTGCGACTCGCGGCAGGGGGCTTCACCAACCTGACGCGCGATCATCTCGACTACCATCCGACCTTCGAGGATTATTTCGCCGCCAAGATGCGGCTGTTTTCCGAGCTGCTCCCGGAAGGGGCGACCGCGGTGGTCAATGCCGACACCGACATCGCCAAGGATGTGATCGAACGCAGCCGGGCGCACGGCCTCAGGATATTCACTGTCGGTGAGAAAGGTACGGGCATCAAGCTCGTCTCCAGCGTGCGCGATGGCTTCGGCCAGCGCCTGGTGCTTGCGACCGAAAGCGGCCAGCATGAGATCTATCTGCCGCTGGTCGGCGATTTCCAGGTATCCAATGCGCTCGTCGCAGCGGGTCTCGTCGTCGCGACAGGCGGCGAGGAAGTGCTCGTCATCCATGCGCTCGAGTCGCTCAAGGGCGCCAAGGGCCGTCTCGACCTCGCTGCGCATTCGGTCAAGGGGGCGCCGATCTTCGTCGACTATGCCCACACGCCGGACGCTCTTGAAAAGGCGATCCTGGCGCTCAGGCCTTATGTGAAGGGCAAGCTTGCCGTCGTCTTCGGCGCCGGGGGCGATCGCGACAAGGGCAAGCGTCCGCAGATGGGTGCCATCGTGGCGCGGCTCGCCGACATCCCTTATGTGACCGATGACAATCCGCGCTCAGAGGATCCGGCGACCATTCGTGCCCAGGTGATGGCGGCTTGTCCGGGCGGTATCGACATCGGAGACCGCGCGCTTGCCATACGCACCGCGGTCGATGCGCTGCAGGAGGGCGATATTCTCCTGGTTGCTGGCAAGGGCCATGAACCGGGCCAGGCTGTCGGAGGCAAAGTGCTGCCGTTCAGCGACCATGATGCCGTGAGAGCGGCTGTCGCCCGAGAGGACTATCATGGCTGAGCGGGCACTGTGGACGATCGAGGAACTCATTGCCATCACAGGCGGCACCTTGCGCGGCACCGTCTCGGTGCCGCTGACCGGTGTAGCGATCGACAGCCGCAGCTTCGCCAAGGGCGATATTTTCGCCGCGATCAAGGGCGATCGCGTCGATGGCCATGCCTATGTGCATACTGCGCTAAAGGGCGGTGCCGGCCTGGCCATCGTAGCGCAGCCGACGGATGAGATGGCCAGTGCCGGCCCCTTGCTCATCGTCGATGACGTTCTGAAGGCGCTGGAAAAGATCGGCATCGCGGCGCGCGCACGCTCGAAGGCCCAGATCATCGCGGTGACGGGGAGCGTCGGCAAAACCAGCACCAAGGAGATGCTGCGTCTCATGCTGTCGGCATCGGGCTATACGCATGCCGCGGTTGCTTCCTTCAACAATCATTGGGGTGTGCCGCTGACGCTGGCACGCATGCCGGTCGATACAGCCTATGGTGTGTTCGAGATCGGCATGAACCATGCCGGCGAGATTACCCCGCTCGTCAAGATGGTGCGCCCGCACGTGGCCATCATCACGACAGTGGTCGGCGTTCATCTCGGCTATTTCAATTCCGTCGATGAGATCGCCGATGCCAAGGCGGAAATCTTCCTGGGTGTCGAGCCCGGCGGCTACGCTGTGCTCAACCGCGACAATGAATATTATGACCGGCTCGCGGCGGCTGCCCAAACGGCCGGCATCAAGGACGTTGTGGGTTTCGGCAAACATCCCGGTTCCGAGATCAAGCTCGAAAGGATGGCGCTTCACTCTGACTGCTCCTGCATCACGGCAACGATCCTGGGAGAGCCTGTGATCTACAAGCTCGGCATTCCGGGCGAGCATATGGTGCTCAACAGCCTCGCCGCCCTTGCTGCCGTCAAGCTCGCCGGCGCTGATCTTGCGCGGGCAAGTCTCTCGCTCGCGGCGGCACAACCGGCCAAAGGTCGCGGCGTGCAAATGCTGCTCAGGGCGCCAGGCGGCCGTATTCTCCTTATCGATGAGAGCTACAACGCCAATCCGGTCTCGGTGCGCGCCGCCCTTGCTCTTCTGAAACGGGCCGAGCCTGGAAAAAGCGGCCGCCGTATCGCGGTTTTGGGCGACATGCTGGAGCTTGGCCAGGAGGGCGCCTCGCTTCATGCTGGCCTTGCCGGCGCAGTAGACGAGGCCAAGGTCGATGTCCTATATGCCAGCGGGCCTCTCATGGCTCATCTCTGGAACAAAGTCCCGCCCCATCGACGGGGCGCCTATGCCGAAAAGTCGGATGGTCTTGCAGCCCCGCTGCTCGGCGGGCTGAAAGCTGGAGATGTGGTGATGATCAAGGGATCGCTCGGCAGCCGGATGGGCCCGCTGGTCGATGCCATAAAGGGGCAGTTCCTACCAGCCGACAAGGACGGCCGCTAATGCTCTATCACCTGCTCACCAGCCTGACGGACGAGGTCTCGGTCCTGAATGTGTTCCGCTACCAGACGACGCGGACGGGTTCGGCCATCCTCACCGCCCTGTTGTTCATCTGGCTGTGCGGGCCCACGATCATCTCTTTGCTCAAGGTGAAGCAGGGCAAGGGCCAGCCCATTCGCTCCGACGGGCCGCAGCGTCACATCATCGAAAAGCAGGGCACGCCGACCATGGGCGGGCTCATGATCCTCTCCGGCATTCTCTTTTCGACCCTGCTATGGGCCGATCTCACCAATTATTATGTCTGGGCCGTCCTGTTCGTGACCTTGGGCTTCGGCGCCATCGGCTTCTATGACGATTTCCTCAAAGTGACGAAATCGACGACGCACGGCTTCTCTGGAAAAATCCGCCTCCTGGTCGAGGTCCTCATCGCCGCGATCGCGGTCGGCATCTTCATGGGCATCGGCGACAAGACGATCTCGAGCGCGCTCACTGTGCCCTTCTTCAAGGACGTGCTCATCCAGTTCGGCTTCTTTTTCCTGGCGGTCGGCGTGTTCATCGTCGTCGGCGCCGGCAATGCCGTCAACATCACCGACGGTCTCGATGGCCTCGCCATCGTTCCAGTGATGATTGCCGCCGGCAGCTATGGCCTTATCGCCTATCTCGTCGGCAATGCGGTCTTTGCCGAATATCTTCAACTCCACAATGTGAAAGGCACGGGCGAACTCGCCGTCCTTTGTGGCGCCATCCTCGGCGCGGGCCTGGGCTTCCTGTGGTTCAACGCGCCGCCGGCCATGATCTTCATGGGCGACACCGGCTCCCTGTCGCTGGGTGGTGCTCTCGGCGCCATCGCGGTCGCGGTCAAGCATGAGATCGTGCTCGCCATCATCGGGGGGCTGTTCGTCCTCGAGACGGCGTCCGTCATCGTCCAGGTCGCCTCCTTCAAGCTCACCGGCAAGCGCGTCTTCGCCATGGCGCCCCTGCATCATCACTTCGAGCAGAAGGGCTGGAAGGAACCTACCATCGTCATCCGCTTCTGGATCATCGCATTCGTGCTCGCGCTGATCGGACTGTCGACCCTCAAGCTCAGATAGGGCGCCAGGATGTTCCCCGCCCGCACGTTCGCGAACAAGAGAGTAGGGGTTTTCGGCCTGGCTCGATCGGGAACCGCTTGCGCCGAGGCGCTCAAACTGGGCGGCGCCCGGGTTTTCGCGTGGGACGATGACGCGAAATCGGTCGAGACAGCCAAGCAAGAGGGACTTCCGGTCGGCGATCTTCGCGCCATGGAGTTCTCGCAGCTCGACGCGGTTGTCCTCAGCCCCGGCGTGCCTCTCACTCATCCGAAGCCGCATTGGACGGTCGAGAAGGCGAAGGCCGCCGGTATCGAGATTATCGGCGATACGGAAATCTTCCAGCGCGAGATCAAGGATTCTGGCGCCAAGCTCGTTGCCATCACCGGCACCAATGGCAAGTCGACGACGACGGCGCTGACCGGCCATATCTTCGCTTCCGCAGGACGCGATGTTGATGTCGGCGGCAATATCGGCAAAGCTGTGTTCTTGCTGAGACAGCCGGTCAAGGACCGCGTCTATGTGCTTGAACTTTCGTCATTTCAGATCGACCTGATGCCGAGCCTCAAGCCCGATGCCGGCATCCTCACCAACATCACCCCTGATCATCTCGACCGGCATGGCACCATCGAGAACTACGTCGATGTCAAGGCGCGCATGTTCGCCCATCAGACGGCAGGCGACACCGCGATCATCGGCGTCGATGAGAATTGGGGCGAGGATATCGCCCGCACGATCAACACGGGTGCGCGCGTGCTGCCGGTCTCGGTCGAGCACATGCTCGATGACGGGCTGTCGGCGCCCGACGGGATTCTCCGTGAGCGCGTCAAAGGCATGGTTACAGGTGAGCTCGACTTGCGCCACCTGCCGGCGCTCAAGGGCCGGCACAATTGGCAGAACGCCGCGATGGCCTATGCGGCGGGACGGGCGCTGGACCTCAGCCTTGCCGATATCGGGAAAGGGCTCATGAGCTTCGCCGGGCTTGCGCACCGCATGCAAGAAATCGGGCGACTCGACGGTGTTCCGTTCATCAACGATTCCAAGGCCACTAATGCCGATGCGGCGGCCAAGGCGCTCGCTTCCTTCGACGATATCTATTGGATCGCGGGCGGCATCGCCAAGGCCGGCGGCATCACGCCGCTCAGTTGCTTCTTTCCCAAGATCAGGCGAGCCTATTTCATCGGACAGGCCGCCGACGAATTCGCCGAGACGCTTGGTGACCGGGCGCCCTTCGTCAAGACGGGCACTCTCGACAAAGCGGTCGAGGCGGCATCGCAAGATGCGATCAAGGACGGGCGTTCGGGCGCCGTCGTGCTCTTGTCACCGGCCTGTGCGTCTTTCGACCATTATCGCAATTTCGAAGTCAGGGGCGATGCCTTCGTCAAAGCGGTCGCCGCTTTGCCCGGCATCCAAATGACCGTGAAGGGGAACGGACATGCTGATAAACCGCAGTGATCGGGGGCTCTTCGCCTCATGGTGGTTCACCGTCGACAGGCTCCTGCTGAGCGCGGTCCTGCTGCTCATGGCGGCAGGGGTCTTGATCAGCATGGCGGCAAGCCCGCCGGTCGCCGAAAGGCTCGGCCTCGAGTCCTTCCATTTCTTCAAGAACCAGCTGTTCTACCTGGGCTTCGCGGTCGTCATCCTCATCGCGACAAGCCTGCTCGAGCCCATGCAAGCGCGCCGTGTCTCCTTCCTTGTCTTCTTCGGCTCGCTGGCACTCATGGTCGCCGCTCTTTTCTATGGGCCAGAGATCAAAGGCGCTCATCGCTGGATCGATATCGGCCCGATCAACCTGCAGCCTTCCGAGTTCGCCAAGCCCGCTTTCATCGTGATGGTGGCCTGGTTCATGGGCGAGAATGTGCGCAAGCCCGAAATGCCCGGTCTTCTCATCGCGCTCATGCTGGCTGGCGCCTTTGTCGGCCTCCTCGTGCTGCAGCCGGATTTCGGTCAGTCGGCGCTTGTCGTCATCACCTTCATCTCGCTCTTGCTCATCTATGGCATCCCGTGGATCCTGATCTTCGGTGTCAGTTCGCTCGCTGGCGTCGGTGTGTTCGTCGCCTATCATATGATCCCCCACGTGGCGTCTCGCATCGACCGGTTCCTCAATCCGGAGAAGGGCGACACTTTCCAGGTCGACACGGCGACACAGGCCTTCCAAAATGGCGGTCTGTTCGGCGCGGGCCCGGGCGGCGGCGAAGCGAAGCAGATCCTGCCTGACGCCCATACCGACTTCACTTTCGCCGTGGTCGGCGAGGAGTTCGGCTTCATCGCCTGCATGGGACTGATCCTCCTCTTCGCCTTCATCGTCATCCGCATATTGGGCCGCGCCAAGTCGGCACCCGATCCCTTTGCAGCGCTGGCCATGGGCGGTCTTGCCGTGATCTTCGGACTACAGGCCGTCATCAACATGGGCGTCAATGTCTCGCTGCTGCCAGCAAAGGGGATGACCTTGCCCTTCATCTCCTATGGCGGCTCGTCGCTGATGAGCATGGCCTTCGCCATGGGCCTCGTTCTCGCTTTCGCGCGATCGCGCTCGCTCGTGGTCCAGGCCGATTCCTCCTGGCGACCAGCGACGGCTTAGGATCGCTCATGGCGCCGCTTCACGCCCAAGAGCCTGATCGGCTTGTCGTCCTTGCTGCCGGTGGGACGGGCGGCCATCTGTTCCCGGCCCAGGCTCTCGCCGAGGCGCTGGTCCGGCGCGGCTATGTCATCCATCTGATGACGGACGAGCGGGTGCGCGACTATGGCCGATCCTTTCCGGCGATCGAGACGCATCTCGTTCCCGCGGCAACGATTACGCCGTCGAAGCCCTTTCTTCTGCCGGAGCAGGCTTGGCGTCTTTACAAGGGCTACCGCCGGGCGCGCGAGGTCCTCGAGGAGCTGAGGCCCGTCGCTCTCGCAGGTTTCGGCGGCTATCCTTCCTTTCCACCGGTCATCGCCGCTTCGCGACTCGGCATCCCGTGCTGCATCCATGACCAGAATGCCGTGATGGGCCGCGCCAACCGCGTGCTCTCGCGCTACGCCGATGCGGTTGCTTCGTCCTTTCCCTCGCTCGTCCACATGCCCGAGGCCTCGAAGAACAAGCTGCGCTACACGGGCAATCCGGTGCGCAGCATCGTGCTCGAGAAGGAAGCGGCACCCTATGAGCCTTCCGCCGCCGATGCGCCCTTCAATCTTCTCGTCTTCGGCGGGAGCCAGGGAGCGCGGTTCTTCGCCGAATTCATGCCGGAAGTGCTGAAACTCCTGCCCAAGGCGGTGCTGCGCACGCTCAAAGTCGTCCAGCAATGCCGGCCGGAGGACATCGAGCGCGTCAAGGCGGCCTATACGTCGCTCGAACTCGCTTTCGAGCTCGCCTCCTTCTTCGCCGACATGCCGCAGCGCTTCGCCGATGCGCAGCTCATCGTCTGCCGTTCGGGTGCTTCCACCATCGCGGAATTGGGTGTCATCGGCCGGCCCGCCGTCATGGTTCCATTGCCCCATGCGCTCGACAATGACCAGTTGCACAACGCCGAATTCTTCGCCGGCAAGGGCGGGGGATGGGTCCGGCCGCAGGCCGAACTCACCCCGCAAGAATTCGCTGCATTCCTGACGCGTCTCAGGTATCAAGACGACGAACTTGCCGGGGCCGCGCGCGCGGCTCTCGAGCAAGGCATGCCGGATGCCGCCGAGCGCCTCGCCGACCTGGTCGAGGACCTGGCGCACCGCCCCAGGAAAACGGAGACGAGATAGAGATGAAACTCCCGCGCGAAGTCGGACCGATCCATTTCATCGGGATTGGCGGCATCGGGATGAGCGGCATCGCCGAAGTGATGGCGACGCTCGGCTACAAGGTGCAAGGCTCCGACCTCACTGACAACTACAACACCCAGAGGCTGCGCAAGAGCGGCATCGCGGTCGCGATCGGCCATGAGGCGAAGAACCTGGGCGACGCGCAAGTGGTGGTGGTGTCCTCGGCGGTGAAGCCCGACAACCCGGAGCTCGCCGAAGCGCGCGGGCGCTTCCTGCCGATCGTCAGGCGCGCCGAGATGCTGGCCGAGCTCATGCGCTTCAAGTCCTGCGTCGCCGTCGGCGGCACGCATGGCAAGACGACGACGACGTCGCTGGTCGCGGCCTTGCTCGACGCGGGCGGCTTCGATCCGACCGTCATCAATGGCGGCATCATCAATGCCTACGGCACCAATGCCAGGCTCGGCAAAGGCGACTGGATGGTGGTTGAATCGGATGAGTCCGACGGCACCTTCGTGAAGCTGCCGGCCGATGTGGTGATCGTCACCAATATCGATCCCGAGCATCTCGACCATTATGGCTCCTTCGACAAGGCGAAGGATGCATTCCTCGCTTTCGTCGAGAACATCCCGTTCTACGGTTTTGCCGTCATGTGCATCGATCATCCCGAGGTTCAGGCGCTCATCGGGCGGGTGCGCGACCGGCGCATCATCACCTATGGGCGAAGCCCGCAGGCTGATCTGCGTCTCATCGATCCCTCCTATGGCGACGGCGAGATGCACTTCACGGTGCGCGTCACCGATCGGCGCACCGGGGCCGCCCATGAAGTCAGCGGCCTCTCCCTGCAGATGCCGGGCGACCACAATGCGCTCAATGCGACGGGCGCCTTTGCGGTCGCCCGTGAGCTCGGGATCCCGGAAGACAAGATCCGGGCCGGCTTCAAGAGCTTCGCCGGCGTCAAGCGCCGCTTTACCCGCACCGGCGAGCATGACGGCGTCACCGTTTTCGATGACTACGGCCATCATCCCGTCGAGATCGGGGCAGTGCTGCGCGCGGCGCGCGGCGTCACCAAGGGCCGGGTGATCGCGATCATGCAGCCGCATCGCTATACGCGGCTCTCATCGCTCTTCCCGGAATTCTGCTCGTGCTTCAACAGCGCCGACTCGGTCATCATCGCGCCCGTCTACGCCGCGGGTGAAAGCCCGATCGAGGGGGCGACCCATGATGCGCTCACCGAAGGCGTGCGTGCCCGCGGCCATCGCAGCGTCCAGAAGATCGACGCCCCCGAGCAATTGCCGGCGATGGTGAAGGGGCTGGTGAAGCCCGGCGACATCGTCGTCTGCCTCGGCGCCGGGACCATCACGCAATGGGCCTATGCCTTGCCGCAGCAGCTCGCGGCCCTCGACGCCGGAGGCACCTGATGCGGCTCAAGCTCGATGGGGAGACGCTGCTCAAGCGATTGCCAAAAGCGCGGGGCCGGCTCGAGGCCAATTTCCCTCTCGCCGACCTGACCTGGTTCCGGGTGGGCGGTCCGGCGGAAGTGCTGTTCACACCGGCCGATGAGGCCGATCTCGCGACCATTCTCAAGCAAACGCCAGAGGACGTCCCCGTCTATGTGATTGGGGTCGGATCGAACCTCCTGGTGCGCGATGGCGGCGTACCGGGTGTGGTGATCCGGCTCGGCAAAGGCTTTGGCGATGTCAAGCTGGAGGCGGACCACCGGATCAGAACCGGAACGTCGGTTCCCGACGTAAGGGTCGCTCGCTTTGCCCTCGATCAGAGTATCGGAGGATTAACCTTTCTGAGAGGTATACCCGGCACGATTGGCGGCGCGCTTCGGATGAACGGTGGAGCCTATGGTCGCGAGACCAAGGACGTTCTCCTCGAGGCGCGGGCCGTTGACCGGAGGGGATCGCTGCACGTGCTGTCGAATGCCGACATGCAGTATACGTACCGTCATTGCGGTGCGCCGGAAGATTTCATCTTCACCGAGGCCCTGCTTCAGGGCGAGGCCGGAGAGCGGGATCAGATCGCGCGCGCCATGGATGATGTGACCGAGCGGCGGGAAGCGACGCAGCCGATCAAGAGCCGCACCGGCGGATCGACCTTCAAGAATCCACCCGGGCACAAGTCCTGGCAATTGATCGACCAGGCGGGCTTGCGCGGGTTTGCCATCGGCCCGGCCAAGGTTTCGGAGCTTCATTGCAACTTCCTCATCAATGAGGGCGGCGCCACGGCGGCGCAGATCGAAGAGCTTGGTGAAACCATCCGGCGGCGAGTGAAGGACAAGTCCGGCATCGAGCTTGATTGGGAAATCAAGCGCATCGGCATTCCGGCGGACGGCGCGTGATGGCGCGCGATCCGAGAAATACCCACGTCGCCGTCCTGATGGGCGGCTGGTCGGCCGAGCGCGAAGTGAGCCTCGCGACCGGCGAGGCGTGCTCAGGCGCGCTGCGCCGCGCCGGCTTTCAGGTGACGTCCGTCGATGTGAAGCGCAACATCGCGGAGATCCTGAGCGAGCTCAATCCCGACGTCGCCTTCAATGGGCTGCACGGCAAGTGGGGTGAGGACGGCTGCATGTCGGCGATCCTCGAGACCATGCAGATTCCCTACACGCATTCCGGCGTGCGCGCTTCCGCCATTGCGATGGACAAGGCGAAATCCAAGCTCATCTTCGCCGCGGCCGGCATTCCGGTCGCCGAGAGCCGCATCGTCGATCTCGACCTTGCCGCCCATCAGCATCCCCTGGCTTTGCCCTATGTGCTCAAGCCGCAGGCCGAAGGCTCGAGCGTAGGCGTCCATATCGTCGATCACAGCTCCAATGGACCGGCGGTCATCATCCTCGAGCAGCGTGAGCTCTATGGCAGCCAGATCATGGCCGAGCGCTTCATCCCCGGCAAAGAGCTAACTTGCGCGGTGATGGGCGATGTGGCGCTCGGTGTCATCGACATCCAGCCCGCTGTCGGCTTCTACGACTACCGCGCCAAATATGCCCCCGGCGGATCGGTGCATGTCCTGCCGGCCGAAATCCCGCGCGAAGTCTATCGCAAAGTGCAGCAATATGCGCTCGCCGCGCACCAGGCGCTGGGCTGCAAAGGCGTGAGCCGCGCCGATTTCCGCTATGACGACACGCCGGGAAGCGAGGGCGAGCTCATCCTCCTCGAGATCAACACGCAGCCCGGCATGACTGGCACATCGCTCGTTCCCGAGCTTGCCGCCCATGCCGGACACAGCTTCGAAGAACTCGTGACTTGGATGGTGAACGACGCCTCGGTGAACAGATGAATATTCTCAGCATCATACGCCGGCGCAGCTTCTGGCTGCTCCGCAGTCTGCCGCCCAAGGGACCAAGCCTCAGGACCAGGTTCTTCGCGCGAGCCGGCGGATGCGCGCTTCTTTTTGGCGCCATCATCCACGGTATCGTCATCGGCGGGCATCTCGACTATGAGGGCAGCCCCTGGCGCAAGCTGCCGGGTGAGATCGCAAGCTCGCTCGGCTTCGCGGCAGATGATATCCGCATCACCGGTCTGGTCCATCAGGAGCCGGAGACGCTGCTTTCCGCGATTGGGGTGACCCCGGGCGGCTCGCTCGTCGGCTTCGACGCGGTCAGGGCCAAGGCCCTTCTCGAAAACCTCGACTGGGTCGCGCAGGCGACCGTGATGCGCAAATATCCGAACAAGCTCGATATCGTCGTCACTGAAAGGCAACCTTTCGCCATCTGGCAGCGTGACGGCGCGCACTACGTCATCGACCAGACGGGAACCGCGATGAGTACGCTCGATCCCAAGCGGATGTCGTCGCTTCTGCTCGTCACCGGCGAGGGCGCGCATCACGCTGTGGCCGGCCTCGTCAATGAGCTCAGCACCGTGCCGCGCGTGAAGAAACATGTGACGGCTGCGGCGCGTGTCGGACAGAGACGCTGGACGCTTTACCTCGACAACGGCATCACGGTCGCCCTGCCGGAAAAGGAGCCCGACAAGGCGCTCGCAGCACTTGCCAGGCTCGACCAGTCCCAGGCGCTGTTGAGCAAGGGCATCAAGGCTATCGATCTCAGATTGCCCGATGAGATGATCGTCGAGCTCGCTGCGCCCGTGGCGACGGACAAGGATCTTAAGAACTTCAAGGTAAGTCAGCGGCAATAGTGGTTGGTAGGCGGAAGAGGGGCGTTGCATGACTGTCATTGAGCTGCCGGTGAAAAGCGATACAAAGCCCTTGGGCTCGGGTCGCAGCGGACTCGTCGCCGCCCTCGACATCGGCAGCACCAAGATCAGCTGCATCATCGGCGAAGTGGTGACCCAGAACCGCCGGACGGCGGACGGCAAGGAAGCCTCCGCGCTGCGCATTTTGGGCTTTGGCTGCCAGGCCTCGCGCGGCACCCGCAACGGCGCGATCGTCGATCTCGACCAGGCCGAGCGCGCCATCAGGCTTGCCGTCGACGCCGCCGAGCGCATGGGGAAGCGCACCATTACCTCCGTCTATGTCAATGTGGCGGGCGGTAGGCCGCAGTCGAATGCTTATGTGGCAACAGTCGAAACCGCCTCAGGCCAGGTGACGGCGCTGGACATCGAATCCGCGACGCGTGCCGCGCTCGCCCTTGGGCATCAGCCGGGCCGGCGCACTTTGCACACGGCACCTGCACAATTCGATCTCGACGATGCGCGCGGCATCACAGCCCCCCTCGGCATGTTCGGCAAGCAACTCACAGCCGAGGTCAATGTCGTGTCGGCCGAGCCTGCGGCCTTGCGCAATCTGGCGCTTGTGATCGAGCGCTGCCATTTGTCGGTCGCCGATTATGTCGTGGCGCCCTATGCCGCCTCACGCGCTGTCCTTGCCGAAGATGAGATCAAGCTCGGCGTGACGCTCATCGACATGGGGGGCGCCACGACTGGCATCGCCGCCTTCCATGACGAGCAACTGGTCTTCGCCGATGTTATTCCGGTCGGCGGCATGCATATCACGCACGATGTTGCGCGCGGGCTCTCGACAACCATCGCCCATGCAGAGCGGATGAAGACTTTGTGGGGCAGCGCCATGGCGACGGTCACCGACGACCGCGAGACGGTTGCGGTTCCGTTGCTCGGCGAGCGCGGCGTCGACACGATCTATCATGCGCCCAAGTCGATGCTGACCGGGATAATCCGGCCCCGACTCGAAGAGATCCTCGAAATGGTGCGCGAACGCCTTGACCAGTCCACCTTCACCAAGCTGGCGGGTAGTCGCGTGGTGCTGACCGGCGGCGGTAGCGAACTGACGGGCGTGCGCGAGATCGCCGCTCAGTGGCTCAACCGGCAGGTGAGGCTCGGGGCGCCCTTGCCGATTTCCGGCATGCCGGAGGCAGCTCGCTCGCCGGCGTTTGCGACCGCGGTCGGGCTTCTCAACTATGCGCTCAAGCCTGACGTGCACCATGCGGCCGCCATCACACGCCAGGCGCTTCAGGCTCGCGAAGGCGGTTATCTGCGCCGCGTGGGCAAGTGGATCGCCGACAGTTTCTGAGCGCGCGTCCTCTTTCCGATTAACTTTCTGTTTGCCGCACTCTGCGGCATCCGATTTTTTTGTGCGGGCAAGCTGCATTGCGCGGGCCTGCCTCATCCCATCTTCGACATGCGTTATAAATTCTTGTATTTTCAGCGTGTTGCGCGAATATCTTGACAATGAGATTCAGCTCTTCTCAGGCATCGAGCGAGAAGTCGTCAAGGAATTCTCCTCGATCTGTGCCGTTCCGAATCAAAATTGATTCAAATAATCCCGCGCTGGTTAGCGTTTGTTAACCATTTGTTATCGAATGGGTAAGAAAGATTCCATCTGGGGAAAATCAGTTCCAGGTGCTTCATATGACGATCAATCTCACCGTGCCGAGCTTGGCCGAACTTAAGCCACGCATCACCGTTTTCGGCGTGGGCGGCGCCGGCGGGAACGCCGTCAACAACATGATCGAAAGCCGGCTCGACGGCGTCGAATTCGTTGTCGCCAACACCGATGCTCAGGCCTTGGCTCAGAATGTCTCTGAGCGGCGCATCCAGATGGGCACCGCGCTCACGCAGGGACTTGGTGCGGGATCACAACCGCAAATCGGCGCTGCTGCCGCCGAAGAGGCGCTCCCTGAGATCCTCGATCATCTCGCTGGCGCTCATATGTGCTTTATCACTGCCGGCATGGGTGGCGGCACGGGTACCGGTGCCGCTCCCGTCATCGCACGCGCGGCAAAGGAGCAGGGCATCCTCACCGTCGGCGTCGTGACCAAGCCCTTCCACTTCGAAGGCGTGCGCCGCATGCAGACGGCCGAGCGCGGCATCGAGCTCCTTGCCAAGAATGTCGACACGCTCATCGTCATCCCCAATCAGAATCTCTTCCGCGTCGCCAATGAGAAGACCACCTTTGCCGCGGCCTTCGCCATGGCCGACCAGGTGCTCTATTCGGGCGTTGCCTCGATCACCGAGCTGATGACCAAGGAAGGCCTGATCAATCTCGACTTCGCCGACGTTCGCGCCATCATGAGCGAAATGGGCAAGGCGATGATGGGAACGGGCGAAGCCTCGGGCGAGAAGCGCGCCATCGAGGCGGCGGAAGCCGCGATCTCCAACCCGCTGCTCGATGATGTGTCGATGAGGGGTGCCCGCGGCCTCCTGATCTCGATCACCGGCGGACCGGATCTCACCCTTTATGAAGTCGATGAAGCGGCAACCCGTATCCGCGAGGAAGTCGATTCCGAGGCCAATATCATTCTCGGCGCGACTTTCGATGACTCGCTCGAAGGCACGATGCGCGTCTCCGTCGTGGCGACGGGCCTCGCCATCGAGCAATCGGAGCATCTCGGCGATACTCAAGCAGCCGAGGAGCAAGCTCCCGCGCGTCCCGTTTTCGGCTATACCGGCAAGCAGCCCATCCCGGTGAAGAAGCCGATCACACCGACGCCGGTCGCTGCCCCGCAGATGAAGCGCGCAGCGCCGACACTACCGCCAGTACAGCAGCCGGCCCCCCAGCCGGTGCAGCAGCATGAGGAAATCGAAGAAGAGCCAGAGGAAGTGATGGAGACGACCCACCATGTCGTCCAGCAGGCACGCGCCCAGGCCGCGCAATCGCCCCGGATGCCGCAGCCCGAGGATTTCCCGCCCATCGCGCAAAGGCAGATCGCTGCGCAGCAGAACCGCATCGAGAATATCGCCGAGCATGCCGCCAAGAAGAAGCGTGGGCTGTTCGAGCGTCTGGCGGGCGTCGGCCTCTCCCGCAAGGGCGACCTCCCAGCACAGACTGAGCCCGAGCTCAGGCCGCGCCAGGAACCGCGCATGCAGCCGGCCGAACCGCAACGTCAGCAAGCCGGCCAGGTCCCTGTCGCCGGTCCGGCCCAGCCTGCTTATGATGACGACCAGCTGGAGATCCCGGCTTTCCTGCGTCGGCAAGCGAACTAAACTACTGGAGCATCTGGCAAAAAACCCGGCGGTCACACTTCCGCCGGGTTTTCTGCATCTAACATCGACGGGGCCGCTGGCATCCCGGGTCAGGGAGGGGTAAAACGGCGGTCCAATCAGGCATTTTGATCGGGAATTCAGCGGTTGTTTTCGGTGTTTCGGGCTCGTGGTCGGTGTGCAGCAGGGCTGCGCCTTGGTGCAGTACTGGCCGTCGCTTTGACGCTCGGCGCCTGTTCGAGCATGTCGAAATTGCTCGACAAGGATTCATCGAGTTCAACTGAAGCCGCTGCCGCTTCGGGCGACGGCATCGCTCCCGATCTCGCTGCCGCCGATCAGACCGAGCCCGTCGGTCCGCTCTATAACAAGGGCCTGCAGCAAATGCAGGATGGCGAATACCGCACCGCGGCCAAAACATTTGGCGAGGTTGAGCGCCAGCATCCTTATTCCGCCTGGGCCACCAAGGCGCAATTGATGCAAGCCTATGCGCAATATCAACGCAATGCCTATGACGAGGCGGTCAATGCGGCGCAGCGCTTCATCACCTTGCATCCGGGTCACAAGGATGCGGCCTATGCCTATTACCTTGTCGCACTGTGCAATTACGAACAGATCATCGATGTCAGGCGCGACCAGACGAACACACAAAAGGCGCTCGCAACCCTTGAGGAAGTGACGCGGCGCTTTCCGGGAACTCCTTACGCGCAAGATGCCGCCGCCAAGGCGACGTTGGCGCGCGACCACCTTGCCGGCAAGGAAATGGAGGTCGGCCGCTATTATTTGAAGAAGGGCTCCTATCTCGCCGCCATCAACCGCTTCAAGCGCGTGATCACGGAATATCAGACGACATCACACACGCCGGAAGCGCTGTACCGGCTGACCGAAGCCTATCTTTCATTGGGCATCCGCTCGGAAGCGCAAACCGCTGCCGCGGTCCTGGGACAGAATTATCCCAATAGCCAATGGTACAAGGATGCCTATTCGCTGCTCGAAAATGACGGCGTGCTGCCGTCTGAGGACAAGCAGTCCTGGATCAGCAAGGCCGTGAGCTCGGTCAATCCGTTCTAAGCCCTGCACCGCCGCACTCGGTGCGTTTTGGCGGGGCGTGTTTTGCAAGACTCAGCTATAAGATCGCCATGCTGACGGCGCTCTCCATCCGCGACATCGTCCTCATCGAAAAGCTTGACCTTACGCTCGAGAGGGGGCTCACCGTGTTGACCGGTGAGACCGGGGCCGGAAAATCGATCCTACTCGATGCGCTGGGCCTGGCACTGGGTGCCCGTGGCGACAGCGGCCTGGTGCGCAGCGGCGCCGAGAAAGGCGTCGTCACCGCCGCCTTCGCCCTGCCCAAGGCCCATGCGGCCTTCGGCATCCTGACGGCCCAGGACATCGAAGCCGATGGCGAACTGGTCATCAGGCGTATCCAGAGCGCCGATGGCCCGAGCCGAGCCAGCGTCAATGACCAGCCGGTCAGTCTCAATCTTTTGCGCCAGATCGCCGGCACCTTGACCGAGATCCATGGTCAGCATGACGACCGTGCGCTCGTCAATCCTGCCAATCACCGCCACCTGCTCGATGCTTTCGGGGGATTGGAGGCGGAGGCCGAGGAGATCCGCCGCCTGTGGGAGAGCCTGAGCGAGGCCGAAAGGCGGCTCGCCGAACACAGGGCGCTGCTCGCGCGCTTGGAAGCCGAGCGCGATTATCTCACCCACGCGGTCGATGAATTGCGCAAGCTCGATCCTCAGCCCGATGAGGAGACGAAGCTCGCCGAATTGCGTCAGCTCATGATGAATGCCGAACAATTCGCCGGCGCCCTCAAGGAGGCCGAGGATGCGCTTCATGGCGACGGCGCTGTCGAAGCGCGGCTCAACGCGGCGCTGCGCAAGCTCGAGCGCCGCAAGGACCAGGCGCAAGGGCGGCTCGACCGGATCTGCGAGGCGTTCGACCGCGTGCTGCAGGAAATGAGCGAAGCCGAGCGCGCGTCGGCCGAGGCCCTCAGGGCCTTCGCCTTCGATCCGCGCGAATTGGAGCAATCCGAGGAAAGACTGTTCGCGCTGCGCGCAGCGGCGCGCAAATATAAATGCCCGGTGGACGCGCTGGCGCAGGTGCGCGGGCGCATGGAAGGTGAATTGCAGGCGATCGCCGACGGGGGCACCGAGCTGGCGCGGCTCGAAGCCAACTACAAGGCGCAATGCGAAGCCTTCGACGATGCGGCCCGCAAATTGAGCGCCAAGCGCAAGAAGACGGCGCGCAAACTCGATGATGCCTTAGTGTCGGAACTTGCCCCGCTGAAGCTCGAGCGGGCTCGCTTCGAGACACTGGTCGAGGCTGATCACGGACGCGGCGGCCCGCATGGCTTGGACCGGGTCGAGTTCCTGGTGGCCGCCAATCCCGGGACACCCTTGTCGCCGTTGATGAAAGTCGCTTCGGGAGGCGAGCTGGCGCGGTTCATGCTTGCCCTCAAGGTCATATTGGCGGCGAAGGGATCAGCGCCGACTCTGGTCTTCGATGAAATCGACACGGGGGTGGGTGGGGCGGTCGCCGATGCGATCGGCGTTCGCCTGTCGCGCCTGGCGCAAGGGCTGCAGGTCCTCGCGGTGACGCATTCACCGCAAGTTGCCGCGCGCGCCGGCAATCACATGCTGATCAGCAAGATGGAGGAAGTCGGCAAGAAGCGCATGGTGACGCGGGTGCAGAGCTTGAGCGCCGCGAGCCGGCGCGAAGAGATCGCCCGCATGCTGTCCGGCGCCAAGGTGACCGAGGAAGCGCGCGCCCAGGCCGATCGCCTGCTCAAGACGAGCTAAATATAGAGCTGATAGCTGATGGGGACCCAGCGAAACGCGTCGCCAGTGCGCTCGACATAGCCAAGCCCTGGAAAGGGCATGTGATAGCCCGCGACCAGGAGCCGCTCTTCCGCGGCCATAGCGAGGAGGCGCTGGCGTGTGCTCGCTGCCTTCTCCTTATCGTCATCGACAGCGGCCTGCCAATGCGGGCGCTGCAGCGACAAGACATAATGCAAGCAGGTATCCGACCAGATCAGCAGACGCTTCCCGCCGCTCGCGATTCTGTAGGCGATGAGACCAGGGGAATGTCCGGCAGCATCGATAGCGGTGATGCCTGGTGAAATCTCGTCGCCTGGATTGATGAATGTCGCGCGGGCCGCGAGCTTCGCGCCTATACGCCGGAAGAGATCGCGATTGGCAAGCCGTGCCGCGCGAACGTCCTCGCTGTTCATCCAGAAATCGAACTCGGCCGCGCCGAACACATATCGTGCGCGCGGAAACATAGGCGAGTCGCCGACGAGGAGGCCGCCAATATGGTCGGGATGGCCGTGGGTGAGGACGACCATGTCGATATCGGCCGGGCCGACACCGATTTCCCGCAAGCCTGCAAGCAGGGTGCCGTCGGGGGCACCGAGACCAGTGTCGAACAGGATCTTCTTCGTGTCCGTCTCGATCAACATGGGAATGAAGGGATGCTCATACCGATCAGGATCGATCAAGTTCGCCATCGCGACTTGCCGCACGTGAGCTTCCGGTTCTCCCCATGCGAAATTTTCAGCAAGGCCGGATCGGACGTCCACGGCATCGAGCAGGCTCGTGATCCTGAACGTACCGAAACTGAACGCATGGAGGCGTGGACGCGAGGGCATGATCATGTCGCTTCAAAGGAAGGTACTATGCAGATGCGGTGCAACGGGAGTGTTGGAGGGTGGCTCTCTCAAAGAGCTGGCATGGCCATGAGCTGATGCGAGCCAGCTCCTGATCAAAATAGCGTGTCTCATTCTCGACTATAGCACCGAGTCGATCCAAATAGGAACAAAGCGTTTGCTGTTCCCTTATCTGCAACCCTTCTCAAGTTTGCAGTACGTCTTGAGAAGCAGTTTGGAAACATCACGACATTAAATCGCGATGTCCGGACACAGGATGGCCACCTTGATGTGCTGCAATGAAAAAGGACAACCATTCTGGCTGTTCACAGTAGAGGAGATACATTGATGTGCGATTATAGTCTGCATCACGTCGCCTCTCGTCCCGCAAAAGTCGGCGACAAGTTGGTAACGTCTGCATTCGACAGTTCGACCACCCATGGGTTCTGTGCTGTCGATGAGCCGAACGTGGCTGTGTGCCTTCGTCCGGGTACGGAACTTGCTTTCGACACTGACGTCGAGAGCAGCCGCATGACTCTGAGTGGTCTTGGCATGGAATGGGGTAGTGATCTCGGCGGCAAGGTCGCCCGCTTCACCCAGATCGACATGGACAGGCCCGCCGCCTATCACGATGCCCTCGAATTTCCGGACGGCAAGATCGTCCTGGTGACGCATATGCGGAGAGGACAGGTCGCAACTGTCCTGCAATTGCCGCCCTTCGCCGAAACCGCGGATAGGAGAGAACCCGTGGTCGCGCCGGAATTCATCGGCTGACAATAGCGCTTCCTTAAGCGCCGGAAGAGAAGAGGCGCTTTTCCCCAGGTCTGATAGGTCCCGCCCGCTTGGTTCATTTCGAGCGGGCGGGATTTTTTGAGTCTCTTGACAGATCGTATCTTACGATATATCTTAATTATCAGTCTTAGATACTATTAGAGGATATATCTTATGTTTGGACGCCATCACCATCATCGGGGACACCATGAAGACCGCCATAATTGCTCGCCCCGTGGCCGCTGGGGCCGTGGAAGCCGGTCTTCTGATGAAGAAGGCGGCTTCGGCCGCGGCGGCTTTTTCGGCGGGCGCGGCGGGCGCATGTTCGGTCATGGGGACTTGAGACTTGTGCTGCTCTCCTTGATCGCCGAGAAGCCGCGTCACGGCTATGATCTCATCCGCGCCATCGAGGAAAAATTCGGCGGCGCCTATGCTCCTAGCCCCGGTGCCGTCTACCCTACGCTGACCCTGCTCGAGGAGCAGGACTATGTCGTCGCCGAAGCCCAAAGCGGCACCAAGAAGCTTTACCAGATCACCGATGCGGGCAGGGCTTTCCTTGACGAGAATGCAGTTGCCCTCAAAGGCATTCAATCGCGCATGGAACTTGCCGCGCATGCGCTCTCGATCCATTCCACGCCGGAAACTGTGCGCGAAGCGGTGCGAACGCTGAAGGAAGCGCTCCATATGCGCCGCGGTCCATGGACGCCAGAGGAAGCTGAAAGGGTGCGCAAGCTCATCGAATCGACGGCGCGCCAGATCGTCGGCGGATCCGAGAATTAGCCGGGTGGCCGGGTCAAAACCGGCCACCTGCTGCTGACAGTTTGGGTCTTCGCCTCATCGTATGGGTCATGGTAAGCGGGAACAAACGAGCCGCACGCCATGACCTCAGTCGATCAGAAATCCGTAGAAAAACTTACCCGAAAGGAAGCTCAGAGCGAGCTCGAGCGGCTTGCCAAGGAAATCGCTCATCATGATGAGCGCTATCACGGGCAGGACGCACCGGAAATCTCCGACGCCGATTATGACAAGCTTCGCTTGCGCAACGAGGCGATCGAGACGCACTTCCCCGATCTCGTGCGCGAGGATTCGCCCTCGCAGCGCGTCGGCTCTGCCCCTCAATCCAAATTCAGCAAGATCCGCCATCGCGTCCCGATGCTATCGCTCGGCAATGGCTTCTCCGATGAAGACGTGCGCGAATTTCTCGGCCGCATTCGCCGTTTCCTCAATCTCGGTGAGACGGCCGAGATCGACGTAACGGCCGAGCCCAAGATCGACGGACTGTCGCTGTCGCTGCGCTATGAGAAGGGAAAACTCGTACAAGGTGCTACCCGCGGCGACGGTGCCGAGGGCGAAAATGTCACCGCCAATGTCCGCATGGTGAAGGACATCCCCAATCGCGTCGAAGCCAAAGACTTCCCGGAGGTGTTCGAGGTCAGGGGCGAAATCTATATGACCCACAAGGATTTCGCCAAAATCAATGAGAAACAGAATCAGGCGGGCGAAAGGGTCTTCGCCAATCCGCGCAATGTTGCGGCGGGGTCGCTGCGTCAGCTCGATCCATCGATCACCGCAAGCCGGCCGCTTCGCTTCTTCGCCTATGCCTGGGGCGAAGTCTCGAAATTGCCGGGCGCGACGCAATGGGAAGTCATCCAGGCCTTCAAACGCTGGGGCTTTCCGGTCAATCCGCTCATGAAACTGTGCAAATCGGCGGATGAGCTCCTGGCGCATTATCGCCGAATCGAAGAAGAGCGCGCGACGCTCGGCTATGACATCGATGGCGTCGTCTACAAGGTCAATCGTCTCGACTGGCAAGAGCGTCTCGGCTTCGTGAGCCGGGCGCCGCGCTGGGGCCTTGCGCATAAATTCGCCGCCGAGAAGGCGATGACAATTCTCGAAGGGATCGACATCCAGGTTGGCCGCACTGGCGCCATGACGCCCGTAGCGCGGCTCAAGCCGGTGACGGTCGGCGGCGTCGTTGTCTCCAATGCGACCCTCCACAATGAGGATGAGATCGGGCGCAAGGACATCCGCATCGGCGACATGGTCATCGTGCAGCGCGCCGGGGATGTCATCCCGCAAATCCTGGGCTTTGTGGCGGACAAGCGGCCCAAGGACGCGAAGGCGTACAAGTTCCCTGAGAAATGTCCGGTCTGCGGCAGTCACGCGGTACGCGAGGTCAATGAGAAGACCGGCAAGGTCGATGCGGTGCGGCGCTGCACCGGCGGGCTTATTTGCGCCGCGCAACGGGCCGAGCGGCTTAAGCATTTCGTGTCGCGCAACGCTTTCGATATCGACGGCATGGGCGACAAGGTGATCGAGGAATTCCTGGATCTCGACTTCATCAAGTCACCGCCCGACATCTTCACCCTCGAGAAGCGCAAGGTGAAGGTCGACGAGCTCGAAGGCTGGGGCGAGACCAGCGCCCGCAATCTGTTCAATGCGATCAATGAGCGCCGCAGCATTGCGCTGGACCGTTTCATCTATGCGCTCGGCATTCCTCATATCGGCGAGACGAATGCGCGGCTGTTGGCGCGCGCTTACGGGTCGGCGGAAGCTTTGCGGGATGCGATGCGTGCCGCCGCCAAGGGCAAGGAAGAGGAGGCGCATCAGGAGCTCATGTCGCATGACGGCATCGGTCCGATCGTGGCTGAGGCCATCGTCGACTTCTTCGGCGAACCGCATAATGTCGAAGTCTTCGACAAGCTACTCGATCAGGTCGAAGCGACGCCGCTCGAAGCGGTGCGACAGAGCCCTGTCTCCGGCAAGACCGTCGTCTTCACCGGGGCCCTCGAGCGCATGACCCGCGAGGAAGCGAAAGCCATGGCCGAGCGACTGGGCGCCAAAGTGTCGGGCTCTGTTTCGAAGAAAACCGATCTCCTGATTGCGGGGCCGGGTGCCGGATCAAAACTCAAGGATGCCGAGAAGCATGGCGTCGAAGTAATCGATGAAGCAGAGTGGCTTCGTCGAGTCGGCGGGTAGCGTCATCCCGGCTTTCGCCGGAATGACGAGTTGGCGGAAACTGCCTCGGCTCGCAGCCAGCTCGAGAAGGCGCGGATAGCGGGCGATGACAGCTCGCGCTGGGGCCGCGCCATCCAGTGGGTGAGCTTGCGCGCGAATTTCACCTTGAAGGGGGCGATTAGACTTCCGGCCTTGAAATGGGCTGCCGCGAGGGAGGAGGGCACCAGCGCAACGCCGTCACCCGCCGCCGCGGCCTGAATCAGAAGAAGTGTCGATGCAAGGCGCGGACCACGCGCAGCCCAGGCCGGCATTCCAAGCCCCGCCGCCGCGGTCCAGTCCTGCCACGAGGCCATGGGGTCCCCGTCGTGAAGGAGCGTCACTTTGGCGAGATCGGCAGGTTCGTTGAGGCGCGCGCCCAGTTTTGGTGCCGAGACTGGGCACAGGACATCATGCATCAAGGGCTCCGACCGTACGCGCGGCCATTTGCCATCGCCCGTCCTGATCGAGATGTCGATGCCCGAAGCGGCGCCGGGCTCGATGAGCGACTGGCTCTCCGATATCCAGATCTCGAAGGCCGGATATTTGGAACGGAACCGCGGCAGGCGAGGAACCAGCCACAAGGCGGCGAAGGATGCCGTCATATTGACGCGAACCGTGTTCTGCCGTGTCTTGGGGTTGCCGGCCGCCTCCGCGGCTTCAGCGAGGGTGCCGAGCGCTTGTTGTGCGGCCTCGGCAAAGCGCCGACCAGCTTCCGTGGGCACGAGACGACCGCCCCGCCCGCGATCGAGAAGAGAAACACCCAGATGATCTTCGAGCGAGCGCACGCGCCGGCTGACAGCGCCGTGGGTGAGGCGCAATTCCTGGGCAGCCGCCACGGTCGAGCCGAGCCGTGCCACCGCCTCGAACATGCGAACAGCCTCAAGCGGCGGCAATTTGCGGGAAGGATCCCGGGCGGACGGGGTGTGACGTGGCTTCACAGCTTGTCACGATAAAGCGCTGGCGCGGCCAAGGCAATCAACCTCATCTATTCGCCAGCCCTACCCAACCGAACGACCAAGGAATTCTCTCCATGCCCAATGTCGCCGTCATCAACGGATCGCTTCGCCAGGCCTCGATCAATGGAAAACTCGCCCGGGGGCTGGCGAAGCTCGCGGCGCCAAGACTGACGCTGTCGCTCCTGCGGATCGACGATCTGCCTCTTTTCAACCAGGACATGGAGAGCGACCTGCCGGCGGCAGTCGGTCGGGTCAAAAAGGAAATCACGGCCGCCGATGCCGTCCTCTTCATCACGCCCGAGCACAATCGCTCGATGTCGGCTGCCATGAAGAACGTCATCGACTGGGGCACCAGACCCTATGGCACGAGCGTGTGGCTCGACAAGCCGGGTGCCACCATCGGCACATCGCAAGGTGCTGTCGGAACGGCGGCGGCGCAGTCGCATTTGCGCAGCGTCCTCGCTTCGCTGGGCGTGGCGCTCATGGGGAGGCCCGAGGCCTATATCGTGTTCAAGGAGACTTCGATGGACGAGGCTGGAAATGTGACGGATGAGGCGCTCGGTAAGGTGCTCACTTCATATGTCGATGCGCTGGCCAAATGGCTGGCGCGCCTCGGTGTGCACCACGCGTGAATTCCATCAATCATTTCAGGTAGAAAGCGAGAGAGAAAGTCTGGCTTCAGACTCCGGGGCGAGTGTAAGGAAGCAATTTTCTTCAAGCGCCCGGAAGGCCAAATGCTATATCTGAAGCATGCTGCAGATTTCCCCACGTGACTCGCTTGGCGGCGAGCCCTTGTCTCCGACCGATGAGACCCACTTCTGGCGGGTTCTCCGGCATGGCGATCTCGATTTTTTCACCGCCACCTTCCGCAAGCATGTGTTCCCGCCGCATACCCACGAGACCTATGTGGTGGGTGTCACCCTCGATGGCATCCACAGCTACATGCACAAGGGGGTCAGGGTGCGTTGCGAGGCGGGCAATATCTGCTTCATCAATCCCGATGAAGTGCATGATGGGGCACCCGACAATTATGGCTATTCCTATCGGATGACCTATCCGAGCCCGGAATTCCTTACATCCTTGCTGCGCGAGGCGACGGGACGCCCCGTCGGTGCGCCAAAATTCCGGCTGCCGGGCGTGCGCGATCCCGAACTGGCGCGTATGTTCTGCGAAGCCCATCGCGCGATCGAAGGCAACAAGGACACGCTTGATGCCGACGAGAAGCTGTTCGCCTTCTATCTGACGGCGGTCGAGCGCTATGGCGGCGGGTTGCCCACGATCATTCCCGCCGGCCGCGAAGCCTTGGCTGTTGCTCGCACCAAGGACTATCTCATCGCTCATGTGGCGGAGGCGACTGACTTCCAGGAACTCGCCCAGCATGTAGGCTTGAGCGCCTGGCATCTGATCCGCGTGTTTCGCAAGGCAACGGGACTGACGCCTCATGCCTGGCTGGTCGACCGCCGCGTGCATCAGGCGCGTGACTTGCTTAGGGCCGGGGAAAGCCCCAGCTATGTCGCGGTGCAATGCGGCTTCGCCGATCAGGCGCATCTGACGCGTGCCTTCAAGGCGAGGCTCGGCGTGACACCTGGTCAATACAGAGCGCTTCTCAACTAGCGCCGCAAAATCCTTCAATACCCGTTGGGACGGCGCTGCTAGACAGCGCGTCCTTGGAGTGAACCATGACCAAAGCCGCCCGAGAATTCAGACAAGGCGTGATCGACATCTTCCCGGTGATCGCCGCCGCAAGCGTCATCGGCCTGCTGTGGGGGACGCTGGCTGCGGGCAAGGGCCTGTCGCCGCTGGAGACCGGCCTGCTGAGCGCCGGTGTGTTTGCGGGCGCCGCGCAATTCGTCGCCATTGAACTGTGGCGCGATCCCGCACCGTGGGCGTTCCTGACTACGACTGTCTTCATCGTGAATATCCGTCACGTCCTGATGGGCGCCTCGCTCTCGCGCCACATGGGAGAGATTCCTACCGGCTGGCGGGCACCTCTTCTTTATATGATGGCCGACGAAAACTGGGCTTTCAGCGAAAGGCGCGCGCTCAGGCAGCCGCTCACCATGGCCTATTATCTGGGCCTTAGCCTGCCCATGGTCATCACCTGGACGACGACCAGTGTCGCTGGCGCTCTCGCCGGCGCCTGGCTGAAGGATCCTGCGGTTTACGGGTTCGATTTCGCCTTCTCGGCCTTGTTCATCGGCATATTGGCGGGCTTCTGGAAGGGGCCAAAAACCGGAGCGGTACTCGCCGCGAGCGCCGTCGTGGCGGCCGTGGCCAAGGTCACCATCCCTGGTGCCTGGTATATCGTGCTGGGCGGCCTCGCGGGCGTCCTGGTCGCGGTGCTGCTGCATGCCGAACAAGAGGAAGAACGGGCGGAGGCCGTGTCATGACGGTTCATCTCTCGACGTTCCTGGCCATCGTCGGCATGGCGCTCGCGACCTACGCGACGCGCGTTTCCGGCCTCTTCCTGATGCGGCATGTCAATGTGAAAGGCCGCACCAAGGCGGCGTTCGACGCACTGCCGCCCGCCATTCTCATGGCGGTGATCGCGCCCACCATCCTCGCGACCGGCGTGGCCGAGACGATTGCCGCAGCAATCACGGCCGCCTCGGCGTTCCTGCGGTTGCCGATGATCGTGACGGTCCTCATCGGCATGGCGAGCGTCGTGCTCCTCAGAATGATCATCTGAACCAACAGGTTGGTTGCCGAGTTTCCTTTTCTGTCATGACCTTGGTGCGCAATGCTAAGGTCGTGAATCAGGGCAGAAGGGAGAGCAATGGACCAGCAACAGATTCTGGCGCTCGCGACCATCGTCGCCATGATGGTGCTCTTCGTGTGGGGACGGCTGCGCTACGACATGGTCGCCGTGATCGCGCTCATCGCCAGCTATCTGGTCGGGATTGTTCCGGCCGAGAAGGCCTTCTCCGGCTTCTCGAGCGATATCGTCATCATCGTCGCCAGCGCCTTGATCCTGAGTGCCGCGGTATCACGTTCGGGCATCGTCGAGCTGGTGATGAGCTATGCGACCTTCGACCTTACCAAGCCCCGTGCTCAGATCGTGACGCTCACCACCGGCGTGGCGCTACTTTCGGGCTTTGTGAAGAATATCGGCACGCTTGCGATGTTCCTGCCGATCGCCTTCAAATTCGCGCGCCGCAGCGGCACCTCGCCCTCCGTGCTTCTGATGCCGATGTCATTCGCCTCGCTGATCGGCGGGCTCATGACTCTGGTCGGAACCTCGCCGAACATCATCGTCTCACAGGCGCGCGAGAAACTTGTCGGCACGCCGTTCCGCATGTTCGATTTCGCGCCCGTCGGCATCGGCCTGACAGTCGCCGGCGTCACCTTCCTGGCCTTCGGCTACAAATTGCTCCCGACCGGCCGGCGGGCGACGGCCTCTATCGAGGCTGCGTTCAATCTCGATGCCTATGCAACCGAGGTCACGGTGCCGGAGAGTTCGCCCTATATCGGCAAGGCCATTGGCGAGTTGGAGAAGCAGACAGAAGGCGAACTTGATGTCGCGCTGCTGATTCGCGGCGGCCTGAACAAGTCCAATCCGGCGAAGAACACCAAGATCCATGCGGACGATCTCCTCATCCTGCATGGCGAGCCCGAGGTGCTGGAGCGGGCGGTCGCAGCCGGCAAGTTCGTACTTGTCCGCCACGACAAGCAGCCTTCCAAGGAGAGCGCCAGCGACGAGATCGGCGTCATGGAGGCGGTCGTGGGCAGCGAATCGCGGCTCATCGGGCGCACGATTTCACAGAACCAGCTCTTCGACCGTCACGATCTCAATCTGCTTGCCGTCAGCCGGCGCGGTAGCCGCATCACCCGCAGGCTGAGCACAGTCCGCCTCAAGGCCGGCGATGCCATCGTGCTCCAGGGAAACATGCGCTTCATGCCCGAAGCTCTGGGCGAGCTTGGATGCCTGCCTCTGGCCGAAAGGCCTTTGGGCCTCGGGCGGAGCCGCAACACCTATTTGCCGATCGTGATCCTCGCGGCAGCGATGCTGCTCGTCGCGCTGGGCATACTTCCGGTGGCGATCGGCTTCTTCGCCGCCGCTACCCTGGTCATCCTCGCCAATTCGATCACTTTGCGTGAGGCCTACAATGCCATCGACTGGCCGATCCTCATCATGTTGGGCGCCCTCATACCGGTCAGCGATGCGGCGCAAGCCACCGGTCTGACCGAACAGATCGCCCACATGGTCTCGCTGCTTGCCGACATCCTGCCGCGATGGGGATATGTGGCGCTTCTGCTTCTCATCGCCATGAGTGTCACGCCGTTTCTCAACAATGCCGCAACCGTCCTGATCATGGCGCCGATCGCGGTTTCGGTGGCGACGTCGCTCAAGATCAGCCCGGATCCGTTGCTCATGGCCGTCGCCATTGGCGCAGGATGCGATTTCCTCACCCCGATCGGGCACCAGTGCAACACGCTGGTGATGGGGCCGGGCGGCTACCGCTTCGGTGATTACTGGCGGCTGGGCCTGCCGCTGTCGTTCATCGTGCTCGTCACCGCGGTGCCGCTCATCCTGCTGTTCTGGCCTTTGTAGCAGGATTTTATTTCGGCTTGACCCGCCGGCGGATCTGGTTCAGAACTCAATTGTTATAAAACTAGTTGGTTATTAAATGACCTCCTCCGATCGTCTCGATGCGACCTTCGCCGCGCTTGCCGACCCGACACGGCGCGCCATCCTGGCGCGCCTCGCTTTGGGTGAGGCTTCGGTGATGGAATTGGCGCAGCCCTTCGCCATGAGCCAGCCAGCGGTCTCGAAGCATCTCAAGGTGCTGGAGCAGGCGGGCCTCATCTCGCGCGGGCGCGATGCGCAAAGGCGGCCTTGCCGCATCGAGGGCAAGCCCTTCGCCGAGGCCCAGCAGTGGCTCGAGGACTATCGGCAATTCTGGGAAGGCCAGTTCCGCAAGCTCGACGCGCTTCTGGTCGAGCTCAAGGCCAAGGGGAAGAGGCGCGGCCGTAAGCGCTGAAGGATCTTTGCAACGAGTCTGTTGTTCTGCGAGGAGTAAGCGAATGAATGCCGCAATACCAAGGACCATCTCAGTCGGCCTCAAGGTCAGCGCGCTCAATGACCGGGAAATCCTGATGACGCGGCTGTTCGACGCGCCGCGCGGCCTCGTCTTCGACGCCTTCACGAAGCCAAAACTGATCAAGCGCTGGCTCACCGGGCCTGACGGCTGGTCGATGCCCGTTTGCGAAGTCGATCTCAAGGTCGGCGGCCGCCTACGCTATGTGTGGCGGCATCAGGACGGCACCGGCATGGGCTTGAGCGGCACGTTCAGCGAGATCAAGCGACCGGACCGTATCGTCCATACTGAATTGTTCGACGAAGACTGGACGGGCGGCGAGGCCCTGGTGACGACGGATTTCATCGAGCAGGGGGGCCAAACCTTGCTGCGCCAGACCATAGTCTATGCCTCGCGCGCGGCACGCGATGCGGTCATCAGATCGCCCATGGAGAGCGGGATGGCCAAGAGCTACGACCGGCTCGATGAATTGCTGGCATTGCCCGGGATCGGCAAAGGCGCCGCCTGAGCCTCCCACTCATTCCCAGAAGGAGACGTTATGCAGAAGATCAGGCCGTTTTTGTGGTTCGACAGCGAGGCAGAGGAGGCGGCAAAGCTCTATACATCGGTGTTCAGGAACGCGAAGCTCGGCAAGGCCGTGCGCAATGGCGATGCGGAGCGGGGGAGCAAGAGCAAGGTGATGTCAATCGAGTTCGAACTCGAGGGACTCGAGTTCATTGCCCTCAATGGCGGGCCGCATTTCAAGTTCAACGAAGCCATCTCGCTTGTTGTCGACTGCACATCGCAGGCCGAAGTCGATGACCTGTGGGAGAAGCTGACGACGGGCGGAACACCCTCGCGATGCGGCTGGCTCAAGGACAGGTTCGGGCTCTCGTGGCAGATCATACCGAGGGTGCTCGTCCAATTGCTGAGCGATCCCGATCCGGCCAAGTCAAAACGGGTGATGGAAGCGATGATGCAGATGACCAAGATCGACATCGCCAGGCTTCAACAAGCCCATGCCGGGTGATTGACATGACGATTTTCAAAAGCATCGGCGCCGTCGTCGCAGGCCTCCTCGTCAATGTCGCGCTAGGCCTCGGCACCGATCAACTCCTTCATATGCTCGATGTCTACCCGGCCTGGGGTGTTCCCATGACTGAAACGAGCGACAATCTCCTGGCACTCGCCTATCGCATTGTCTATGGCGTCGCCGGTTCGTGGCTGACGGCGCGGCTTGCTCCTTTCGCGCCGATGCGCCATGCAGTCATCCTCGGAAGCATAGGTCTTCTCCTCAGCCTCACCGGGGTTGTCGCCGCAATGCACATGGATTTGGGTCCCCTCTGGTATCCCATCCTGGTCGCCCTTTCTGCCTTGCCGTGCGCGTGGCTCGGCGGCGTCCTCGCACGCAAGTGATTGGGTGGGCTGGAGCGCAGGATTCACTGACCCGGAAGGCAGGGACGCTGGCCTCGCCAGCCTTGAGGCGATCACTTGTAATGACGTCGACGGTTGATCAAAGATAACGGCGCACCTACCATGTCCCGGTTCTCGCTGCGGCCCGTTGGCGGGAATCAAGGACGGTGAAATGAATTTGTCGCTTGCCCCTGATTTCAAGACATCATTTGCGCGAAAAGGTTACGCGGGTCCGATTCCGTTCCTGACGAGCGCCGAGTGCTCATTGTTGCAGGACTATGTGCGCGGCAACGAACTCGCCCGACCATTGACGTGGATGAAAGGGCTCGCTGCGCGCGATCAGCTGATTTATGGCCTTGCGACGCGGCCCGAGTTGCTTCAGTGGCTTGCCGATCTCCTCGGCTCCCATGTCTATCTGTGGGGAGCGCAACTCATCAAGAAAATGCCTGGGGAAGCGCATCCCTGGCACACCGATGCCGAGACGAGCCTTCCCACCGGGCGATTCGTATCGGTATGGATCGGTGTTGAGAACACGTCACCCAAATCCGCTCTCCAATACATCAGTGGTTCGCACCTGATCGGAAAACCCCTGCAGCAGGTCGCCCATGAGCGAGGGGTCGAACGCCCGGATCGTACCGCCCAGCGCGCGCTCTCCTGGGCGAAAGATGTGAGGTCCGATGCGGCGCTTGTCGAGACCAACGTCCGGGATGGCGATGCCGTTCTCTTTGATGGGCGCATCTGGCACGGCTCGCTCAACATCGATGACAAGCCGAGGCATGCATTGCTCCTCCAATATGCCGCCGCCAATCAAGAGATTCGCATGCCGGAGAGGGTGGATTGGCCATTTGAGTTCAAAGGCGAGCCGCCGCCCGCCATCACCATTCTTGGCCGCGCGAAAGGCTACCGCAATCTGGTTGAGCCGCCAGGTGACAAGCCGATCGTGCGGCCGAGGCTGGTGTCGCTGACAGCTGTTTCGGATGGAACGCCGTGGACGCCTTACCCCGTCATGAACGGCAGGATCGCGTCGGTCGGAAACTTCGGGGCACATTACTCGTTGCTGCAGCCGGGGCATTCGCCCCATCCGCCGCACGCGCATGTCGAAGAAGAAATCCTCGTCCTTGTCGACGGCGAGGCGGAGGTCGTCCTACCCCGGTCCAAGGACGATCCATCGCCCGCAACACATCGATTGAAACCCGGCGACTTTACCTACTATCCAGCCTATCGCTTGCACACGATACGAAATACGGGCGCGCGTCCGGCCCTCTACATTATGCTCAGATGGCGCGGTGCGGCTCTGGGGATTGCGCCTCATCTTGCTTCGGGCGTCTTTACACGTGAAGGGAATGTGTCTCGGCAAGCCGGTAAGCCGTTTCAGACAAGCCTCGTCTTCGAGGGCAAGACTCACTTCCTGAACAAGCTCCATGTCCATCGCTCTCACCTCATGCCGGGTGGCGGCTATGACCCGCATGCCGATCCTTATGATGTCATGATCGTGCTCCTCGACGGAATGGTGCAAACCTTGGGCGAGACAGTCACGGCGCCGGCATTTTTCTACCATCCCGCCGGCAGCCTGCACGGGATCCGTGCCCTTGGCGAGCGAACGGCCGAATACCTGGTCGTCGAACTGCATGGCTCGGCGGATATGGACAGGCGTGGCCGGCGTACAAGCGCGAATTGGTCCATGGCCGATCACTTTACCGCCACGCCGGGCAAGAAATGGAAAGCCTGGCGGATATCTCCATCCGTCTAGGACCTATCCGCGAGCTCGGCATTCAGCGCTGAGGCAAGTTCGAAGAATCTCTTGCGGACGCCGGGCGAGTAGGGATTCGCGTTCTCGATTGCCGCAAAAACCTCAGGCGCGTCGTGGCGGACCATGTTCACCGCCTCCAGCAGCAGATCAAAGCTCTTCGTTGTCATGCGCTTCGGCAACGGCTCCATCTGCACCAAAACCTTTGCAATGAGATGCGTGAGCCCCTGGACAGTCGCCGCTTCGCGATCATGGTCTTCAGGCGTGGTCATGATGACGTTCAGTCGCAGTTGGTGCCGGAGGAACGCAGCCAAACGAATTGAGCGGCGTCCTCGGATTGGACACACTGCGATCTTCAGTCCTGCGATGCCGTTGCGCGCGCTCTGTGGGCCAAACAGCGGGTGTGTAGCCACGATCTCGGCATGGTCCGGAAGCCCGCGCTTCATGATATCGGCGGGGCCCAGTTTCACCGATCCCACGTCGAGGACGAGCGATCCGGGCCGGATATGCGGAGCGATGGCATCAACGATTTCCTGCAGGCGACCTACGGGCGTGGCAAGCACGACCACCGGGCAGCTCGCCGCCGTCTCAAGGCTGGTGAGCGCGACACCGTGACATTCGGCTATCTGCTGCAGGCCAGGGGCGGGATCATGGGCGCATAGCCGAAAATACGGTTGAACGTGGCGCGCAATGAGCTGCCCAAAGGCGCCGAAGCCTATGATTCCGACAATTGATCTTGACCCGGTATCGCTGGTGCGTGGCATGGACTTACCTCTGCAAGGCTGCGAAGCCAGAGGCGTCCTGCCGGGACTCAACCGCTGGCTGAGCAGCGGTTGAAAAACAAAAGCACACCCGCCGCTATGAAAGCGGGGCGTAATACAGCTTGGAGGCGGGCAGTGCTGTCGTCATGCCGCTGCCCGTAGCCGCCCGCGGATGAAATGTCAATCAACGGTCGGATTGGGTCCGGTTAGGGTCTACGGCCTAGCTGGCAATAGGCGCGCAGGCCTGCTTCAGCCAGGCAAGCTCATGGCCATCCAGGAAAGCGCCGACCTCGCGCAGCACGCGCGCATGATAGGCATTGAGCCAGGCGAGCTCCTCAGGCTCGAGAAGACCGGGATCGATCAGGCGGCGGTCGATCGGGCAGAGCGTCAGGGTCTCGAAGGACATCATGGGGCGCTCGCCGCCCGCAACAACCTCGGGCTCGCGCACCAGGATGAGATTCTCGATGCGGATGCCGTAGTGGCCTTCCTTGTAGTAGCCCGGCTCGTTCGAGAGAATCATGCCGGGCTCGAGCGGCGTCCTGTCCGACTTGTTGATGCGGGCCGGACCTTCATGCACGGACAAATAGCTGCCGACGCCATGGCCCGTGCCATGATCGAAGTCGAGCCCCGCCATCCATTGCGGCTGGCGCGCCAGCACATCGAGCTGACTGCCGCAGGTGCCCTTGGGAAAGCGGATGCGCGACAGCGCGATCATGCCCTTGAGCACGCGGGTGAAGCGGTCCTTCATTTCAGGCGTCGGCTCACCCAGGATGACGGTGCGCGTGATGTCGGTGGTGCCGTCCTGATACTGGGCGCCGGAATCGATGAGATAGATCTCGTTCTTCTTCAGGGGAAGGGCGGAGGTGTTCGAAACCCGATAGTGGGGGATGGCCGCATGCGGGCCAATGCCTGAAATCGAATCGAAGGAAAGATCCTTCAGCATGCCGCCCTCGTTGCGGAACTCGGCGAGCTTCCGGGCGACCGTCACCTCATTTTGATCACCCTTGAGCGCCGATCCATCAAGCCAGCACAGAAAGCGTGCCATGGCCACGCCATCGCGCTTCTGGGCGGCGCGGGCGCCTTCCTGCTCGACGGCGTTCTTGCGCGCCTTGGGCAAGCGGGTGGGATCGTGACCCGTGACGATCGTTGCCCCTGATGCGGCGAGTGCGGCTCTGATCCTCTCGGGGACCCAATCGGGGTCGATCAGCACGCGGGACTTTTTCTCGCCGAGAGCGGCGAGTGATGCCTCGATCGCCTGTGGAGGGCTAATGCGGACGATGCCTCTCAGATGCGCCACGACATCTTCAGGCAGCCTGGTTTCGTCGACAAAAAGCTCGGCCTCGCCCATGCGGTGAAGGATCGCATAGCTGAGCACGATCGGCGTATAGGCGACATCGCCGCCGCGGATGTTGAAAGCCCAGGCGACCGAATCGGGCTGGGTGAGCACGACCGCATCGGCGCCTACCTTATCGAGGCTCGTCGCGACGTCGGTGAGCTTATCCTTGGCCGCCTTGCCCGAAAATTGCGTCGGCTGAACGGAGACGGGCTTGGTCGGTCGCTGTGGTTGGTTCGCCCACACGGCGTCGATCGGATTGCTGTCGACCGGTGTCAGCTGGGCGCCGGCCTTCGCCGCGGCCTTCTCGAAGCGCGCGATCTGGTCGGCGGTCATCAGCCAGGGATCGTAGCCCACGACCTCGCCCGGCTTCAGTTCCTTTTCGAGCCACTCCGTCGGCGGCTCCTCGACCAGATGGCGAGGCGTGAAGATCGAGGTGTCGACTTGCTTCCTGACCTGGATCGTGTAGCGCCCGTCGACGAAAATGGCGCCCCGGTCGCGCATCAGGATGGCCAGGCCCCAGGAGCCGGCAAAACCGGTGAGCCAGCGCAGCCTTTCGGCGTAGGGAGCCACATATTCGCCCTGGAACTCGTCCTGGCGGGGAATGATGTAGCCGTCGAGATTGCGGCGCTTGAGCTCGTCGCGCAAACGCGTCACGCGCTCGGGCGAGAGATGACCTTCGGAAACGTCATCGAATGACTGAAACATCGCATCATCTAACGGGATCGTTCCCATCCTGTCAAAGCGACGGTTGCTCACGAGATCTTGTCGTTTCACCGGTTTCCTTTGCGGCATCAATGAGGTAGAGCGGAGGAGCCGCGGGGCGCGATTCTTCCATCAATTGGCGGCAGCCATGAAGTCACGACCGCCCGTTGACCAGGATCTCCTGGCCGTCATCGGGCCTGAAGCGATCATCGAGGCCAACCGTCGTCTGGCCATGCTGGACGCTGTCGCCTATGCCGCGACCCGCATGGTCGCGGGCGACTGGCGCAATCATGTCAGGGATTTCCTCAAACGCCTGGGCCTTGCCACCGAAATGAGCCGGGTGACGCTGTTCGAGGTGCATAAGGACAGCGTCGGCAAGCGGGTTCAATCCTGCCGCTTCGACTGGGCCGATGACGGCCTCACCTCCCTCAGCGAAGATCCGCGCTATCACGGAATGCCGATCGTGGATGAGGGCGACAAGGGTGATGACTGGGCGATCCGGCGCGAGCGCGGCGAGATCGTCAAGGCCAAGCTCAGCGAGACGACCGGCTATACGCGCCAGGTGTTCATGGAGCATGGAACCCTCTCCTTCATCTCGATCCCGATCATGGTCGGGCGGAAATGGTGGGGCTTCCTCGGCTTCGATGATTGCAAGGAGGAGCGCGATTGGAGCTCAGAAGAGATCCACGTGCTGAAGACTGCGGCGGCGCTTATCGCGGGCGCCGTCGAACGCGATGCCGCGGACAAGCGGATCAAGCTCTCGGAAGAGCGCTATGCGCTCGCCTCGCGCGGCGCCAATGACGGGCTCTTCGACTGGGACGTCGCGAGCGGCGAGACTTTCTTCTCGCCCCGCCTGCATGAGGTGCTCGGACGCAAGCCCGGCAGCCTCGGCAACCATATAGACGGGCTCACCCGGCTCTTCGTCAAGGCCGACGGCGATTTTCTCCACTCCACCTTGCGGCATAAATTTGCGCGCCGCGAGGAGACCTTCGATATCGAATGCCGGCATGAGCCTGCGCCCGGCCGCACGCAATGGATCGTGATGCGCGGCCTCATCGTCTATGACGAGGAGGGGCCGCGGCGCGTTGTCGGCGGCTTGCGCGACATCACAAAGCAGATGGAAGTGCAAAAGCGCCTGAGCGAAGCCGAGCGCAAGCGCGCCAATCTGGCGCGCTACTTCTCGCCCAACATGGTCGATGGCCTGATGCAGTCGGGCGGACGGCTCGACGAGGCGCGCACGCAGAAGGTGACGGTGCTCTTCGCCGACATCTGGGGCTATACGACAATGAGCGCCGCCATGCCGCCCATGCAGCTGATGACGCTGATGCGCGAGCTGCTCCGGATGTTCGAGAAGGCGATCTTCGCCAATAGCGGCACTCTCGACAAATTTCTGGGCGACGGACTCATGGCGACCTTCGGCACACCGACAGCGGGATCGCGCGATGCCACCAATGCGCTCGCCTGCGCCTGTGCCATGGCGGATGCGATCGCGCGCTGGAACCGCAAGCGCCGCGAGAACGGCCTGCAGCCCCTCTATCTCGGCATTGGATTGCATCACGGCGACGTGGTGCTGGGCGATATCGGCAGCGAGCGGCGCATGGAATTTGCGGTCATCGGCGACACCGTGAATGTGGCAAGCCGCATCCAGGAAATGACACGCAGTCTCAATATCGCGGTTTTGGCGAGCGATGGCGTCCTTGAAGCTGCCCGCGCCGAAGGCGGCGAGGCTGTGATCAAGGAGTTCACCGACACGGGCGATCATGAACTGCGCGGCCGCAAGGGAAAGATCAGGCTGTGGAGCCGGGCGGCGGAGAAGGGATGAGTCCTGGAGGCTGGGTTCGAGGCTTGTCAGCTCTAGCGCGTCGCGGGAGAGAGTTCTCCTATTTTTTTGCAATCCTCCCCTCGACCTCAGGCGAGATCCTCTTATGCGCGTGGACGTAGGCCATGACATCGTTGGCCATGAGCTTGGCATCGCGCACCGAGAGGAGGGGCCGCGCTTCCCTGAACATGTCATAGCCATCCCCGCCTTTGGCCATGAAGTCGTTGGTGGCAAGGAGATACTGGGCATTGACGTCGAGCGGCTTGCCATTGGCCTCGACCGAGAGGACGCGCGAGCCTTTGGGCTTTGATAGATCATAGACGATCTTGAGGCCTGAAACCTGCGGGAAGCGGCCGGCGCCTTCCTCGACCTGGCTGAAGCCATTCTCGAGCGCCGCAAGCACGGTCGCCCCCGTCACTTGCAATTTCATCGTGCGGTTGCCGAAGGGCAATTCCGTCAGCACGTCCTTGCGGGTGATGGCATGGCCAGCCGGATATTCCTTGTTGCCGCGCAGCCCGCCGCCATTGGTGATGGCGATGTCGGCCTTCACCGCTTCTCTTAGCGCATCGGCGACGAGATTACCCATGGCCGCTTCGCCAGTGCGCACGGTGGCGCGGCGGCTGTCGAGCGCGGTGGTCGAGATGCCGATCGCGACATCGAGTTCCTTGGCGAGCATGGCCGCGAGCTCGTCGGTCTTGGCCCTGGTCTCGGGATCAGGCGTCACATCCTTGGTGTCGACGATGCGGAAGCTAGGATGCCAGGTGACGGTGCGCTTGCCGTCCTTATCGGAGACATCGAACGCGATGTCGGCGATGGTCACGTAGTCCGCCTGCTCATATGATTCCATCATGGCGGTGCGCCCGTCATAATTGATGAGCAGATCCTGGTCGTGGCCGGTCATGATCAGATCGAAGAGGTGGCTGTCATACATGGCGCGGTCGGCGACATGGCCCGAATGGGTGAGAGCGACAACAAAATCAGCGCCGGCTGCCCGTAATTCCTTCGCCTTGGCGAGCCCGACCTCAACCTCATTCGTGATCTGGAGGTTGCCCGGGCTCGAGACCTGGTAGCTTCCCTCCAAAGTGAGACCGACAATGCCGATCTTGATCGGACCGCGCGCGATCATCAGCGTGTCGGCGAAACCCGGGAGGAGCTTGCCGTCGGCCCCGCGCAAATTGGCCGCGAGGCGTGGATATTTCGCCTCCGCCATGCGCTTCATGAATATGTCCGGTCCGAAATCATACTCATGGTTGCCGGGCGCAAAGGCATCGGGGGGTACCAGGTTGGTGAGCATGATCGTGTGCTCGCCCTGGTCGAGGCCCGAGAGGAGGGAGGGCGAGATCATGTCGCCCGCATGGCCATAGACGACATAACCGCCCTTGGCACGCTCGGCCCTGACCACCGCATTGAGGCGGGCGAAGCCGCCGCGCTCGCCTGAGCCCTCGAATTTGTCGATGTCATTGGTCTGGATGAAGGTGACGGTGACCTGTTCGGCGACAGCGGGTATGCCCGAAAACAGGCAGGTCAGAAGGGCAAACAAAGCAAGCTTGGCGAGGGATTTCATGGCGGCTCCGTGACTGTCCGGTCATTGGACCGCATGGCCCAGGTTCAGGCAATGGGACCATTATTTTCTGCCGTTGAGGTAATGGTGCAATGCAAAAGATCAAATGGCCTGATTTTATGCGCTCCAGGCATGACGAATCCCGCGCAGTGCCTATATTTCTCCAGGACCTGAGGATGAACTGGGGTTGGGACTCTCTTTTCTATTGTGACCAAACTGCGGCTGAATTACGGTAAATATAGTCATTTCAATAACATGAGATACAATCTAGCCATTGCTCGGGTCGATTAACAGAGCATGAACATCGATATGAGTTTTCTGCATGCCCGTATGAAAGGAACCCCTCTGGTGTGTAACCCTGGACCTCTCATATAAGGTCCGTGCTTGTGCGGTGCACAAGATCAGTTAACACCTCACCGGGTGCGATTGCCGAGGGGCCGTTGGTCCGGTGTGACGAACAAGGAGCAAACCATGACCACGACTACTTACAACCGCGAGAATACTCGCTTCGTCCCCGACTTCCTGACCCGCGTTTCTAGCCGCGTCGTCAACTATGTGTCGCGCAGCCGCGCCGAGCGCCAGCTGCAGGCCCTCGACGACCGTCTCCTCTCCGATATCGGCATGCGCCGCTCGGAGATCCACCGGATGGTGTGGGGCAACTAAGCCAGATTCCAACCGCCTCCAGCGGTCGTGCCAAAATAACGTCCGTAGCCGAATGGCTGCGGACGTTTTTCGTTTTTAAGACGTAGGCCTGGTCCGGAAAAGTCTGCAACTCTTCCGGGGCCAGCCTTACGGAGAACAAGGGTCGACCAGTTTCCCAGCCGCAAGGGGCTGGAAGGGACAAGACCGCGATTGCGATAAGCGGCGCGCACGGACTGTTCCTGGTCGCGTGTGAGGCCCGAGAGAATCACAGTACCGCCCGGCGCCAGGCTCCGGGTGAGGTCGCCGGCGAGCGCGATGAGGGGGCGCGCCAGGATATTGGCGAAGATCAGATCATAGGGAGCCCTATCGGCGATTCGCCGGTGCTTCAGGCCGGGTGCCGTGACCGCGCCGATCTGGGGACCGGCGCCATTGTTGCGGGCGTTGTCACGCGTGACCGTGACAGCAAGGGGATCGATGTCGCTGGCCAGCACCGGTCGGCGCAGGGCCCTCGCGGCGGCAAGCGCCAGCACCCCCGTGCCACAGCCCAGATCCAAGATCTGTCTGGGCAGCGTGCGCTTCAACAACGCATCGAAGGCGAGAAGACAGCCTGCGGTGGTGCCGTGATGGCCCGTTCCGAATGCGGTCCCGGCATCGATCTCGAGCGAGATGCCGCCCGCGCGGCTGCGGCTGCGGTCATGCGAACCATAGAGAAAGAACCGCCCGGCGATCACGGGCGCCAGGCCTTCGAGCGAGCGGCGCACCCAGTCGACATCGGGGAGAGGCGAAACCGAGATCTTCGCCGGGTCAGCATGCGCCGCGAGCTCTGCCACACAGTCACGGGCATCTGCTTCGCCACCAAAATAAGCGACCACGTTCCAGAGATCTTCTGTTTCATCCGTTTCGTTGATGGAGACCGCAAGCGGCGGTGTGTCCAGTCCTTCGAGGAAGTCGGATAACGTTTGGGCAGCGACGGGTGAAAGACAATTCGCCGTCAGCATGTATTGGTTCGGCATGAAGCGACAATATGCGGGTTGGACCGAGGGTGCATCTGCAAAGACGCCAATCTTACTCTAGGTCGGAAAATTAAACATATCGCTCGGTTGCCAAATCGGATGCCTGGCCGTTACTCTGTTGGACCGACGTAGGGGGTATCGCCATGAAAATGAACCTGCTGACGACATGTGCGGTCGCCGTGCTTTTGCTCTTTTCGGCAAGGGCTCGGGCCGCCGACGTTGTTGCGCCTGAGGAAAGCAGCTTAGGCGTTTATGTCAGCCTGTTCGGCGGTGCGAGCTTTCTCAATGATGTCGATACGACGCAAAGATATGATGACGGCGCCGATTACGACTATTCGCTCGAGACCAAGACCGGGTACATACTGGGCGGCGCCATCGGCATGCGCGTGTGGGATCCGGTCAGAGCCGAGGTAGAATTGTCCTATGCTCGTTGGAAGGCTGATGAATATACGGGCGAGAACAATGACACCGGCAACAAGTTCGGCGACAAGGCTGGCGGGCATGTGAGTGCGACCTATCTGCTGGGCAATGTCTGGGTCGATATCCATACCGATACGCCGTTTACTCCTTATGTCGGCGGCGGCGCGGGTGTCGCGTGGGTCGATGCCGATACCGAATACCCCGAGGGCAATGAGCGCTTTGGTTATGGCGATGCGACAATGGCGTTCGCTTTCCAGGCCGGCGCCGGCATCAAATACGATATCAGCGAAAATATTGCCCTCGATGTCAGCTATCGCTTCAAGGGTATTCTCGACGTCGACTTCGATGGGCGTGAGAGCGATGTCGTGAATTACGAGGGCGGCGACCTCTATTCGCATAATGTGCAAGCCGGCGTGACTTTCGGCTTCTAGTCTCACACCGGCAGCGACCGCGGCCCTGCTTTTCAGCGCACGGCGAGATCACCGAGCGCCGTAAAGAGCGGCTCCAAATGATCGGCATAGTTGGCCCAGCGCCTGACCGATGACCGGTAGATCGGCTGGCGCACCTGCCAGCGGCTGATGGTGCCGACGCTGCGATCGGTCTCGAAATAGCTGAGGCAGGCTTCGTCCCAGGCGAGGCCCAGATGAGCGATGAGCCGGCGCGAGACAGGCTCCTGGGCTTCCGTCAGCTCTTCATAACCATGTTCGAGCAGGGGCAAGGGAAGGACACGCCGCCAGTGGCGCATCAGGCGATCATATTCGCGATAATAGAGTCCGATATTGGTGAGGTCGGCATTGTAGCCGTGGGCTTCTGAAAACTGATTCATGTAGCAGGATACGCAGGTGTCGATCGCGTCGCGCCGGCAATGAACGACCCTCGCCTTCGGGAAGAGCAGGGCAATGAGACCCAACATCTCGAAGTTATGCGGCATCTTGTCGGTGACGCGCGCGGCCGAGACGGACTGTCTTCGCAAGCGCCGCAAATATTGCGCGGCAAGGACGCGCGACTCGTCGGCCCGCATCGCCTTCATGCGAGCGACAAAGTTATCCGGATGCCTGTGGGTGAAGCCGAGCATGTTGGCGATGCGGCGAATATCTGAAAGCTCACCCGCGCCGTGGACTTCAGGATGGCTCGCGGCGATCTGCTCGGTGAGCGTGGTGCCGGAACGCGGCATGCCGACGATGAATACCGGGAGCTCCGAAAGATCGCCGAACTCCTTGCGCTCGTGGAAGAAGAGGGGTGTGAACAGGCCTTCCAACGCGTCGACAGCCTTGCGGTATTGGACGATATTGAAGCGCCGGCCGCTGATCTCCTTGGCTTTGCGAAAATGCCCCATCGCTTCGACATAACGCTTGGCGTCATTGTACATCTTGCCAAGAGCGTGGTGATGCTGCTCACGCTCGCCCTCGTTAATGTCGGGGCGCGCCAGGATAGCCTCGATCTCGGCGAATTCCGGGTCTCCGTCGGTGAATTTCCGGGTCGATGACAGGCCCTGAAAGGACCGCCCGAGCGACTGGCCGGCCGCAATGGCATGGCGGAAATATCGCGCTGCCTCCTCCATGCGGCCCAGATCGCGCAGCGTTTCGCCGAAGGTCACGGCGACCAGCGGATGATCGGGGGACATGCGGAACGCGCGCTCGAGATAGGTGAGGCCATTGGCCGCCTTGCCGTTTCGCCGGTGGGCACGGGCGATGTTGCACAGGGCCTCGGTGAGGCCGGGACTGACATCGATGGCCTTCCTCAACGTCGAGACGGCGAGATCGAAATCTCCCCGGTCAAGATAGGCGGTGCCGAGGTTGTTCAGATATTGCGGCTGTCTCGTCCGCCGTTTGACGGCACGCTCGAAATAGTCGACCGCCACGTCGATATTGTCTGCTTCTATGGCGAGCGTGCCCATGAGATGCAGTGCGTCGGGATGCTCGGGCAGGCGGTGCAGGATACCCTGATAGATGCGTTCGGCCTCGACGAAGCGGCGCAGGCGCTGCAGGTCAATTCCGCGCTGGAGCGCCTGCAGCACTTGTGGCGCGCTCTCAGCGCCTGAATCGGCTTTGCGGTCCGGCTCCCTGGTGCCTGGGCCCGTCAAGCGCGACGGAGGTAATTCACCCTTGCGCATCGGAACCCTCTCACGCCGCTCGTTTATTCCGCCGCCTCACGCGCGAGGAAGCCGCCGGACTGCCGCCGCCAAAGATCGGCATAGAGTCCGCCTTTGTGCAGCAGGGCATCATGTGAGCCTTCCTCGACCACGCGGCCTTTGTCCATGACCACGAGCCGGTCCATGGCGGCGATGGTCGAGAGCCGGTGCGCGACCGCGATGACGGTCTTGCCCTCCATCAGATTGTAGAGACTCTCCTGGATCGCGGCCTCGATCTCGGAATCGAGCGCGCTCGTCGCTTCATCGAGGATGAGGATGGGCGCGTCCTTGAGCAGCACGCGGGCGATAGCGATGCGTTGGCGCTGGCCGCCGGACAACTTGACGCCGCGCTCGCCGACATGGGCGTCGTAAGCGCGCCGCCCCTTCAGATCGACGAGGTGCGGGATGAATTCCTGCGCATGAGCGCGCTCGGCCGATTTCACAATGTCATCCATCGTCGCGTCCGGCATGCCGTAGGCGATGTTGTCCTTGATGGACCGGTGAAGCAGCGAAGTGTCCTGCGTGACCATGCCGATCTGCGCGCGCAAGCTCTCCTGCGTGACATGAGCGATATCCTGGCCATCGATCAGGATGTGGCCGTGCTGCAGATCGTAGAAGCGCAAGAGCAGGTTGACGAGCGTCGACTTGCCGGCGCCGGAACGACCGACGAGCCCGACCTTCTCACCCGAGCGAATTGCGAGGTTGAGGTCGTGGACGACGATATGATCCTTGTCGGCGTTCCGGCCGTAATTGAAAGTAATGCGGTCGAACCGGATCTCGCCCTTGTCGACGATGAGAGGCTTGGCATCCGGTGCATCGACGAGGCTCCTGTCGCGCGCAATAGTCTCGATGCCGTCCTGGACGGTGCCGATGTCCTCGAAAAGCCCCGCGACCTCCCACAGGATCCAATGGGCCATGCCCTGCATGCGCAGGATGAGGCCGACGGTGAAGGCGAGCGCGCCGGTCGTCACGGCATTGAGCGACCACAGCCAGATAGTGAGGGCGCCCGTCGAAAACAGCAGCAATGCGTTCAAGCAATTGAGCGCGACCGTCATGCGCGTCGTGGTGCGCAGCGAGTTGTAGACGGTGCCCAGCATGTGGCGCAAGCCGTCCCGGGCATAGAGATCCTCGCGATCGGCATGAGCGAAAAGCTTGACCGTCGCGATATTCGTGTAGCTGTCGACGATGCGGCCGGTGACCATCGAGCGGGCATCGGCCTGCGCCTTGGACATCTCGCCGAGCCTCGGCACGAAATGGCGCATCACGAGAAGATAGCCTAAGAACCACAAAATAAGCGGGATGGCGAGCCGCCAGTCGCTTGCCGCAAACATCACGACGGCGCCGGTGAAATAGACGCCGACATAGACCAGGACCTCGGTGATCTTCATCACCGTGTCGCGCGTGCCGAGAGCCGCCTGCATGACCTTCGTCGCAATGCGGCCGGCAAAATCATTTTGGAAGAAGTCGATGCTCTGACGCAGCACATAGCGATGCGCGAGCCAGCGGATGCGCATCGCGAAATTGCCGATGAGGCCCTGATGGACGACGGCCTCGTACCAGAATTTGAGCATCGGCAATACGACGAGGACAAGCACCGACATGGTGAAGAGCCGCCCCTTGTGGTCTTCCCAGAAGGTCTCACGATTGGCATTGCCCAGCCAGTCGACGAGATTGCCCATGAAGGAGAAGAGCGACACCTCGATGAGGGCGACGGCCGAGGCCAGGGCCGAGCAGACGAGGATCATCGGCCAGAACGGACGCGTGTAGTGCCAGACGAAGCTCCAGAGCGTGGCGCCGGGCTTCGTGGGTTTCACAGGCGGAAACGTATCGGTCCGGCTTTCCAGCCAGGTGAACACTCGCTCGAACACGGTTTGCTCCACAAAACAACGCTTCGCCTTTTGGGGCCCCAGAAGCGTCGGGGTCGGAGGCTGTCACTCTCCGGAAATCGTGGCGGTCTTATAGCGGAGCGAAGGTGAAGAGGGAAGGTACCGCCGACTCGCTATTCCATAGAAAAACTCCGCCGCGATGCGACGGAGTTTCTTCAGGTAATCGCCGGAAAGTCGGCTTAGGGGTTCGACTGGCCCTGAGGCTGAGTCGTACCGCCCTGCGGCTGCGTCCCGGTGGTATCGCCTTGCGGCTGGGTTGCAGGCGGAGTTGCCGGCTGGGTCGTTGCGGGCGGTGTTGCAGGTTGCTCGCTGCTTCCCTGCGGCTGAGCCGGTTGAGTCGGCGTCGCAGGCTCAGTCGGGGTGGCTGGCTGTTCCGTCGTCGTGCTGGTTGTCGGCGGCGGCGACGATCCATTGCCGCCCCACATAAAGAAGGCCGCAATCAACGCCAGGACAATGAGCCCGCCGATGATCCAACCGGTGCTGCTCGAACCGGAACGCACCTCCGTATTGTACTGAACCTTCGGATCAGTATTCAGCGGATCAACCTTGGGGTCAGTCTTCGGGCGATATTGAGGGTTGGTATCCATTCTCGTCTCCCATCAAATGGACGATGCCTGTAAAACGCTCGGCCCAAGACAAGGTTCCGGCAACATTACAAAATAATGTTCAAGTGTTCTAAGGACTTGGCTGAAATTTTCCGCATTCTCGCTTTCGGCCAAGAGGGCATGGCGGGGCTCCGATAAAAGCGTGTCTCGCCCGCATCCGGCAATGCTAGGAGCGGGAACATGGCCTCCCTTCCGCGCGTGATTCCCCTTGTCGTCGCCTCCGCGCTCTTCATGGAGAATACTGACGGGACGGTGATCGCCACCTCGCTGCCGGCGATCGCGGCCGATCTTGGCGAGGACCCCGTCATCTTGAAGCTCGCTTTCACCACCTATCTGCTGGCGCTCACCGTCTTCATCCCGATCAGCGGCTGGTGCGCCGATCGTTTTGGCGCCCGCAATGTGTTTCGTGCCGCGATCGCGGTTTTCACCTTGGGCTCCATCGCCTGCGGCCTGTCGACCTCGCTCGACGGCCTGATCGCGGCGCGTGCTCTCCAGGGCATCGGTGGCGCCATGATGGTGCCGGTCGGGCGCCTCATCATCTTGCGGACGGTGTCAAAGGCCGAGATGGTCAGTGCGCTCGCCACGCTCACCATTCCGGCGTTGCTCGGTCCATTGCTCGGTCCGCCGCTCGGCGGCTTCATCACCACATATTTCCACTGGCGCTGGATCTTCTGGATCAACGTGCCGGTCGGCATCTTGGGTCTCGTCATGGCGACGATGTACATGCCCAACATACGCGAAGAGGGTGTGCCGCCGCTCGACGCGATTGGCTTCGTCCTTTCGGGGATCGGACTTTCGGCACTCGTTTTCGGCGCGACCGTGCTGGGACGCGACGTGCTGCCCGCCTATGGCGCACCGGCGCTGATCGCCATAGGTCTCGTGCTGACAGCGCTTTATGTCTGGCACGCCCGCCGCGCCAGGAATCCGATCCTCGATCTGCGACTTCTCGACATCCCCACCTATCGCTCAGGAACTCTGGGAGGAAGCCTGTTCCGCATCGGCGTCGGCGCCGTCCCCTTCCTGCTTCCGTTGATGCTGCAACTCGGCTTCAAGATGACGCCGTTTCAATCGGGAAGCCTCACTTGTGCCGCGGCACTCGGCGCGCTCACCATGAAATTCACCGCAACCCGGATCCTGAAGAACTATGGCTTTCGCTCCGTCCTCGTCGTCAATGGGCTGGTAAGCGCGGCAACGCTCGGGGTGCAAGGGTTGTTCACGCCCGAATCATCGCATCTTCTGATCCTGGCCGTGCTCCTCGCCGGAGGGTTCTTCCGTTCGCTGCAATTCACGGCCCTCAATGCACTGTCCTATTCCGACGTGCCGCCGCGCGAGATGGGAACGGCGACGAGCCTCTACAGCGTGGCGCAGCAGCTCTCGCTCGCGGCGGGGATCGTGGTCGCGGCCTCGGTGCTCGAATTCGCGCAGTATCTTCGCGGCGACCTCATGCTGACTGTGAATGACTTCGCTTATGCGTTCTTCGCAGTGGCCATCGTCAGCGCGCTCTCGGTCTTCTCGCATCTCAGGCTCGCGCCCGATGCGGGCGCCGAAGTGTCAGGCAGGGTCGCGCGGGCCAAGCCTGCCGTGGCGGCCAAGACCGAAGCCTGACCTCATGCAGGCTCGATGAAGCTGTCGAGAACGCGCTTCTCGCCCGCTTTGTCGAAGTCGATGGTGAGCTTGTTGCCATCGACATGGATCACGCGGCCATAGCCGAATTTCTGATGGAAGACGCGAGTGCCGCGCTCGATGTTCTTGCCCTCCGTTTCGCGCGCCACGAGCTGGCCCTCGATGATATGGGGAGCCGAGCGCATGGCCTCGCCCTTCGCATAAGCCTTTTGAGCGCGCTGCCAGCCCGGCGTGTCATAGGTGTTGGAAAAGGGTGTCGTGCGTTCCTCGAAGCGGCTTGCGCCATAGGAGCCGAGCCCATAGCCGCCATAGGAGTTCGCCATCGGCGCCACCTCGACATGAGCCTCAGGCAGTTCGTCGATGAAGCGTGAGGGCAAGCTCGACTGCCACAGATTGTGGACGCGGCGGTTCTGGGCAAAAGAAATGGTGGCCCGGCGCTTGGCGCGGGTGATGCCGACATAAGCCAGGCGGCGCTCTTCCTCGAGTCCGGCGCGGCCATTTTCGTCGAGCGAGCGCTGATGCGGGAAGAGACCCTCCTCCCAGCCGGGAAGGAAGACGGTGCCGAATTCGAGGCCCTTGGCCGAATGCAAGGTCATGATGTTGACCTTGTCTTCGGCCGTGCCGGAATCGGTATCCATGACGAGTGCGATATGCTCGAGGAAACCCGCCATGGTCTCGAACTCGCCCATCGAGCGGATGAGCTCCTTGAGATTCTCGAGCCGGCCTTGCGCTTCCGGGCTCTTGTCGTTCTGCCACATGGTCGTGTAGCCCGATTCATCGAGGATAATCTCGGCAAGCTCGGTATGCGGCAAGCCCGACAAGGCCTGACGCCAGCGGGCGAAGGACGCGAGCAGATCGCGGAGCGCGCTGCGTGTCTTCGCCGGCAATTCGTCGGTCTGGCTCAAGGTCTCGGCGGCGCGGTAGAGCGACAGGCTGTCCTTGCGCGCAAGCTCATGTAGGCGTTTGACGGAAGTATCGCCGATGCCACGTTTCGGCACGTTGACGATGCGTTCGAAAGCGAGATCATTGTCCGGAGAGGCGGTGACCTTGAAGTAAGCAAGGGCGTCGCGCACCTCCTGGCGCTCGTAGAAGCGTGGGCCACCGATCACCCGATAGGGGACGCCCAAGGTGATGAACCGGTCCTCGAAGGCACGCATCTGGAAGGAAGCGCGCACCAGGATCGCCATATCGTTGAGCTTCTCACCCTTGCGCTGCAGCTGCTCGATGTCCTCGCCAATGGCGCGAGCTTCCTCATCGCCGTCCCAATGAGAGCGCAAAGCGAGCTGTTCACCATCCTCGCGCTCGGTCCGCAAAGTTTTGCCGAGACGACTTTCATTCTTGGCAATGAGCCCCGAGGCAGCGCCCAGGATCTGCGGCGTCGAGCGGTAGTTGCGCTCGAGCCTGATCACCTTGGCGCCTGGGAAATCCTTTTCAAAGCGCAGGATGTTGTCGACCTCAGCGCCGCGCCAGCCATAGATCGACTGATCGTCATCGCCGACACAGCAGATGTTCTTGTGGCCCTGGGCTAGAAGCCTCAGCCACAGATACTGCGCCACATTGGTGTCCTGGTACTCATCGACCAGCATATATTTGAAGCGGCGCTGATACTCCTTAAGGACATCGGGATGGTCCTGGAAAATATGCAGGACCTCGAGCAGGAGATCGCCGAAATCGACCGCGTTCACCACCCGAAGCCGGTTCTGGTATTCGGCATAGAGCTCAGCGCCTCTGCCGTTCGCAAAAGAATGCGCTTCGCCGGCAGGCACACGGGCCGGCAAGAGGCCGCGATTCTTCCAATTGTCGATGCGCCCCGCGAGCTGGCGGGCGGGCCAGCGCTTCTCGTCGATGTCGGAGGCCTCGATGATCTGCTTGAGGAGCCTGATCTGGTCATCGGTATCAAGGATCGAGAAGCCGGATTTGAGGCCCGCCAATTCGGCATGCGAGCGCAGGATCTTGACGCCGATGGCGTGGAAGGTGCCGAGCCAGGTCATACCCTCGACCACACCGCCGATCAGATGGCCGATGCGTTCCTTCATCTCGCGCGCCGCCTTGTTGGTGAAGGTGACGCAGAGAATCTGTCCGGGCCAGGCCCGACCCGTTGCCAGAATATGGGCAAGCCGGGTGGTGAGTACGCGGGTCTTGCCGGTACCGGCGCCCGCCAGAACGAGCAAAGGTCCATCCGTCGTCTCGACCGCCGCGCGCTGCTCGGGATTGAGGCCCTTTAGATAAGGGGCCTCGGATCCTGCCAAGGCGCGCGCCGCAAGGCCGGCGCCCGGCTTCTGCGGTACCGGGGCCTCATCAAAATCGCCAATATCTATGGGACGCGAAGACATAACAAAGGGTGCGAATCCAGTGGGGTTTTGCACCCTTATATAGCAACTCCTTGGCGGATCACGATGCGTTTAGACCAAGCTTTTTGAGGCTGTGGCCACGGCTACTGACGGTTTTTGGACAGCTGCGAGTGCCCGACACACCCTTGCCTGGATGGCCTGGATCAGGCACGGACACTTAGTGCAGGCATTTGCCCGTCAAATCCTCAAGTGCCGTCTGCACGCTCCGCCAGGTTTCGGCGGTGCGCTCGGCGCCGCATTTCACGCAAATGCGTTCATGGACGGCAGCCTCTTCGGCAGCCTTCGCGCCATGGACCACCAGGAGCTGGCGCGCGAATTCGATGATGGTTGCGTTCTGATGCATGCCGACCTCCCTGTGACCGACGATTGATGACGAGACTATGCGCGGCGAATGAGTCGATAATGTTGCAATCGCATGGCGACACGATTGTTTTATGTGACCGATTTCTCTTTTATGTGACCAATTTCAGGCCCACAAATGAATGCTCGCCGCGAATTGTTGTTGCACGCAAAAAATCGTGTCGCGTGAGATGAAAAAATTTCAGGCGATGAAAAAGGCCGCCAAAAGGGCGGCCTGTTGGTCCGTCCCTCCCCAAGCGGGGAGAGTCTACTGGCGAAAGGCGTTAACGATATCGGCCTCTCACCCCAAGTGTCGACAAATGCGCGATCAGCTCACGCTCGGCGACTGCATCGTCGTCAACGCGGACTGGATGCGGCGCCAATTCGCGGCTGCCTCGCGATCGCCCTTCGCTTCACAAGCGGTCGCCCGCTGAGCAGCCTCGAGCACGGCGCGCTCGCCGCGTACCTCTTGAAGTTGTCGCGCATAGTCCAGGATTTCGAGAGCTTGCATCATCGCATCTCCATGAGAATAGCCGTCCCTGGATCATGGGACCATCAAGGGGAAATGCGCGGACAATGTGGCAGAGCGGCCGATTTCTTTGGAATGCCGATCTTGTGACCGACCTGTGCGGGCACAGGCAATGACGCGTGCGCCTCACGCATCGCCTTGATGTTGGCGAGCACGTCAGGCGGGAACGGCGCTGATTTGCGGATGTTCATGTCGACGTGGATGACGATGAGCTCGCTCGTGCCGGCGATCCAGCCTTCAGCGGCGTGGCGCATCTGCTCGAAATAGTGGATGCGCTTGGCGTCGTAATCGAGAAACTGGGTCTCGATCCGGACGGAATCATGCTGATGCAGTTCGCGCAAATAGGTCACATGGGTTTCGAGCGTGAAAAAGGAGCAATTGGTCCGCTTCACATAGTCGGCGCCGAGGCCGATCGCATCGAAGGCCTCATCGCCGGCCCGGTCGAAGAGCACGTTGTAGTAAGCCATGTTGAAATGGCCGTTGTAATCGATCCATTGGCTCTCGATCGAATGAATGGAGCTTACGAAAGGGGCAGGGTAGGCCATGGCGGATGTGCGATTTTGTGGTTTGAAGATGTTGCTTTAGAAGCGATACCAGAGACTTACAACGGATAACAAATGCAGCCTCTCAAGAAGAACAGCGTGACCCAGGCGGTGGCCGAGATCAAAGAGCTCCTCGGCGACCGGCTTTCCGAAGCCCCGGCCGTGCGCGAGCAGCATGGCAAGGACCAGACCTGGGCGCCGGGAGCGCCCCCCGATGCCGTCGCCTTCGTCAAGGCGACAAAGGAGGTGCAGCGCATTGTTGCTATCTGCTCCCAATATGACACACCGGTCATCGCCTTTGGCACGGGCACGTCGCTCGAGGGCCATTTTACCGCACCCTTTGGCGGCATCTCGGTCGACCTTTCGGCCATGAACAAAGTTCTGGAGGTCAATGCCGAGGACCTTGACGCAAGGGTCGAGGCCGGTGTCACCCGCAAGGCCCTCAATACGCATTTGCGCGACATGGGCCTGTTCTTCCCCATCGATCCCGGCGCTGATGCGAGCCTCGGCGGCATGACGGCGACCCGAGCCTCGGGCACGAATGCGGTGCGCTACGGTACCATGCGGGAAAATGTCCTCAATATCACGGCGGTCATGGCCAATGGCGAAGTCGTCAAGACGGCGAGCCGGGCCAAGAAATCCGCCGCCGGCTACGATCTTACTCGGCTCCTGGTCGGCTCTGAAGGCACGCTCGGCATCATCACCGAAGTGGGATTGAGACTCTATGGCATCCCCGAATCGATTGCCGCCGGCGTCTGCCCGTTCCCGTCGGTCGATGCCGCTTGTCAGACGGTCATCCAGACGATCCAGCTGGGAATCCCGGTGGCGCGCATCGAGCTCGTCGATGAGGAGCATGTGAAGGCGTTCAACGCCTATTCGAAGATCGACCTCAAAGTAGCGCCGACCTTGTTCGTCGAATTCCATGGCACGCCGGCGGGTACCGCCGAGCAGTCGCAGCTCTTTGGCGGCATTGCCGAGGAGCTGGGCGGTGGTCCGTTCACCTGGGCGACCAGGGAAGAGGATCGGCAACGCCTCTGGCAGGCCCGTCACGATGCCTTCTGGGCGACGAAATCGCTTATGCCCGGCAAGGAAGCCTTTGCCACCGATGTCTGCGTGCCGATCTCCAGGCTCGCGGAATGCGTGAAGGAGACCCAGGCCGACCTCGCCGCCAACGGGCTTTATGGACCGATCGTCGGGCATGTGGGCGACGGCAATTTCCACGTCGTGCTCTATTGTGACCGAGCTGATTCGGAAGAGCTCAAGCGGGTCAAGGGCTTCTATGAGCGCCTCATCAGGCGGGCCATCGCCATGGACGGGACATCGACAGGCGAACATGGGATCGGCGCCGGCAAAATGGCCTTTCTCGAAGTGGAACATGGGAGCCAGGGGGTCGCCATGATGCGGCAGATCAAACAGGCCCTCGACCCCAAGAATATCCTTAACCCGGGCAAGATAGTCGCCTTATGATCGCCGTGACTGCGTATTATCTCTAGGCGCAGCGACAGGTACTGAATGAAGCTTTGGAAATCGCCCGTACTCTATTTCGGGATCGCGCTCGTGCTCGCGGTTATGGCGGCTTTCATTGCGCCCTATGTCATGGACTGGGGCAGCTATCGAGCGGCGATCGAGAGCTATGGCAGCAAGGTAACCGGGCGCCAGGTGACGGTCACGGGCGACATCTCGGGCCGGCTTTTCCCGTGGCCCAAGCTCACCATCCGGAACGTCAAGGTGGCCAATCCACCAGGATCCACGGTGCCTGATTTCGTGACGGCCGACGAAGTCGATGTCCAGATGACCCTTGCCGGCCTTCTCGGCGGCGAGATTCGGGTCGAGGGCATCGATATCGTGCGGCCCGTCGTCGCCTTCGAGCGTCTCGCTAACGGCCAAGGCAGCTGGCATCTCAAATCGGATGCGGGGGCGAGCGAGCTGCGACTGCTCGACCGGATCAAGCTCGATCAAATCACCGTGACGGACGGTGTCATCCACCTCATCGACAATCGTCGTGCCGGGAGCGCTACCATCACCGGCGTCAACGGCACGCTGGCCGCCCAGGATTTCGCCGGACCCTGGCGCATGCGCGGGACCGCCGCCTATCGCGACCGTCCAATCGAGATCGCGGTCAACACCGGGGGCTGGTCACCCGACACGCCATTCAAATTCGGCTTCCGCATTACCTCGGCCGATGATTCGGGCCTCGTCTATCAGTTCGACGGCGCCAATGACGGCAATCACGTCACCGGCAATCTCAAGATCCAGCCCGGGGCCAGCAGCGACGGCCGCAGCGATGCGGAAGGCCAGCTCAGGCCGCTGGTGATGACGGCGCAAGTGACGTCGGATTTCGACACGGTGGCGCTCGACAAGATCGAGATTGCTCCGCGCGATGCGGAAAGCGGCGGAGCCAATCTCCTCACCGGCAGTGCTGAATTGAAGCTCGGCACGAGTGTCGCGATCAAGGCCGACCTTAAGGCGACGCGTTTCGATCTCGATGCTGTCGCCGGAGCGAAAGCGAAGAGTCTCTTGCGCGAAGGCGGGAGCCTGAAGCTCCTCGAAAATGCCCTCGCCATGATGCCGGATGATGTCTCCGTCAACGCCTCTCTCGGTGTTACCTCGCTGATTGTCGGAGGAGCAGCCCTCGACAATGCCAAGCTCGCGCTCGATGTGAGCAGCGAAGCAATCAGGATCAAGGAGCTATCGGCCGGGATGCCTGGCCAGGCACGCGGCCTCTTCACCGGTGTATTCCTGGTCACTGATTCAGGCCCCCAGCTCGCGGGCGATCTGTCCGGAGAGGCGGGCGACTTGCGCGATTTCGTGTCGTGGGCGTGGCCCGAAGGCCGCGAGGACATTGCCCGGATCTGGACAGGAAGCCGCGGGCGTTTCAAGCTCCAGACCAAGTTCGACGCGACGAACCAACAGCTGCGCCTGCAGGACATGAACTATCAGATCGATGAGTCGCTGGGCAGCGGAGGTCTGTCGATCGTCTTCGGCGCCCGGCCATCGATCGATGTCAGGCTCGATTCATCCGACCTCGATGTCGATCATTTCGTTCCCAATGGCATTGGCGGCGGCAGTTGGATCGGGACGGTGGGACTCTTCGCGCAATGGGCAAAGAGCAACGACCTGCGTGTCACGCTGCAATCCGACAAGACGCTGGTGAATGGCGTCGAAGCCCGTGACGTCGCGATCGATGTCGCCGCGCTCAACGGCAGTATCGATCTCAAGACGGTCGAGATCGGCAATGTGGGCGATGCAAAACTGGAAGTCACCGGACTCCTCTCGCCGACCGCGACCGGGAGCGCAGGGACGATCTCGACGAGCGTCACGGCCGAAGATCCAAGAAGCCTCTTACAGCTCCTCGGGGTCTATCCAAAAGACTCAGTGCCAATCTGGGCCGAGGCGCTGGGCAGGACCGATCTCACGGTCAGCGCCGACTTCAAGCCCGATGAAGGAGGGCAGTCGGCCAATTTCAAGGTCACCGGCAAAGTGGGCGACCTCGATCTCGATGCGAATGTTGCTTCCGCCGCCGAAGACGGCGACCTGATGGCGGGCGAAATCAGCGGCAGCGCCGCGGTGCGCAGCGCCTCAGCCGCGGCACTCCTCAAGCTTGCCGGCGTTCGGCCGGCGAATGATCCAGGCGGTCCCGCCAAGCTCGCGTTGAATCTCACCGGATCGCTTGCCAACGGCCTCGTGGCCGATGTCGACACGGATGTGTTCGGCGCCAAAGGACAGTTCCAGGGCAAGTTCCTGCGCAATGACGGCGTGATCACCGGCACCGGCCGGCTTGGGATTTTCGCCGAGCAGCCGGGCAATCTGCTGCTCGCTGCCGGCATTGCGGGCTATTCCGGTGGGGCGCTTTCGGCCGAATCCGATGTCGAGATAGCGCTTCCCAAAATCACCTTCCCCAATGTCCAAGGTTTTGCCGCCGGTGCTCCGCTCAAAGGCACGCTTTCGCTCGAGAACGGCAATCGGGTGAAGGGCGAGTTCTCGACAGGACCGGTTTCGCTCGCGCGATTGTTCGGCCTCGTCTTCATGCCGTGGGACGGCCGGCCGGGTGATCTCGAGCTGCCTTTCGCCAGCGAAACGCCGCGTGGGCTCACTGGCGAATTGTGGATCAAGCCCGATTATCTCGAAGTCGTCGATGGCCTGCGAGTGAAGGAAACGCAAATCGGCATCAGCGCCGGCCCACAGGAAATCCGCCTTGCGGCTTTCGGCAAGAGCGATCTCGGCGGCGATGTCGCAATCGAGGTGGGCGCCAAGCCGCAAGGCGGCGGCAAAACGCTGGATGGACGTCTCGTCCTGCCTGTCGATCTCGGCCGCAGCCTGAAGGACGTGAATGGCGGCAAGGTCGCTTCCGGCCTCGCCAAGTTCTCGATCACGGCATCGGGCTCGGGTCGCACACTGGGTGCCGTGCTGGCGAGCCTCAAGGGCTCGGGCAGTTATGACATTGCCAATCTCGCGATCGCTAATATCAATCCAGAGCGCTTCGCCGAACTCGCCAAGGCCGCCACGACAGGCGAGGACATTAAAACTGCCTTCGCGGCGCTTATTGCCGACGGCACGCTTAGCCTTGGCTCGGCCGCGGGCATTCTCAAGATCGAGGACGGTCTCGTCACCATGCCGCCCTTCGACCAGACGGCGCCCGTGGTGGAAATGAGCCTCACACCCAAGATCGATCTTCCCGATGGCCGGCTCGATGCGGGGCTCCAGGTCAAGCTCAAGATGCTCGAGGACGAGCCGCAATTCGGTGTCACCTATAGCGGCCGGCCGGACGCGCTGACACGCTTTGTCGACGTCGCGGCGCTCGAATCGAAGCTCGGCTTCAGTGTGGTCGAGCGGACGCTGAGCGAGCTCGAGAAACTGCAATCGGAGCAGCAGAAAGTCTCCGACGAGGAAGAGCGCCAGCGGCAGGACGATCGAGCGAAGCTTGAGGCCTATAGCGAGCAGCGCCGCGAATTGCAGCGCAAGCAGCGCGAAATCGAAGTGCACCAGCGCATACGCGACGAGGAGGCCGTGGCCGCCAAGGCTGAGCTCGACGAAGCCATAGCCGAAGGGCGCGCCATCAATCGCGTGGAAATGGCACGCAAGCTGCGCGAACGGCAGGTTCATCGCGCCATCCGGCGTCAGGAAGAGCAGGCGCGCCGGGTGCAAGAGGAGATCGACCGCAAGGCGCAAGCGGATGCCGAGCGGCAGAAGCAAGAGGAAGCCGAACGCAAGGCGCAGGAGGAGGCGGCTCGTCAGGCGCAGGCCGAAGCAGAGCGCAAAGCAAAGGAAGACGCAGAGCGCAAGGCGCAAGAAGAGGCGGCGCGCCAGGCGCAAGCGGAAGCGGAACGCAAGGCAAAAGAGGAAGCTGAGCGTCAGGCGCAAGAAGAAGCTGAGCGCAAGGCAAAGGAAGAGGCAGAACGCCAGGCGCAGGAAGAGGCGGCGCGCCAGGCGCAAGCGGAAGCGGAACGCAAGGCAAAAGCGGAAGCTGAGCGTCAGGCGCAAGAGGAAGCAGAGCGCAAGGCAAAGGAAGCGGCTGAGCGCCAGGCGCAGGAAGAGGCGGCGCGCCAGGCGCAGGCAGAAGCGGAGCGCAAGGCGAAAGAGGAGGCCGCGCGCCAGGCGCAGGAAGAGGCAGATCGCAAGGCGCGCGAGGAAGCGGCACGCCGCGCCGAGGAAGAAGCGGCCCGCCAGGCGCAAGAGCAAGCGGAGCGCAAGGCACAAGAAGAAGCCGCTCGTCAGGCGCAAGAAGAAGCCGATCGCAAGGCGCGCGAGGAAGCGACACGACGCGCCGAAGAGGAAGCGGCGCGCCAGGCAAAGGAAGAAGCCGAACGCCAGGCGCAAGAGGAAGCCGATCGCAAGGCGCGCGAGGAAGCGACACGCCGCGCGGAGGAAGAAGCCGCCCGCCAGGCCCAGGAAGAGGCAGATCGGAAGGCCAAGGAACAAGCCGCGCAAGAGGAAGCCGACCGCAAAGCGCGTGAGGAAGCGACGCGTCAGGCCGAGGAAGAGGCAGCACGTCAGGCGCAGGAGGAAGTCGACCGCAAAGCCAGGGAACAACAGGAAGCCGACCGCAAAGCTCTGGAAGATATCGCGCGGGCGGCCAGCGCCGATCCCATGCAGCCTGTGGCGCCCGGTCCCTCTTTGCCCGAGAAGAGCGCACCATTACCTCCGCCGCGCAACGATAGTTTGGAAATCTTCGGCCCACCGCCGCCTACCAAGCAAGAGATCGACGCCGCCAAATCCCAATCATCGGGAGAACAGACGGGGGCGCTGGAAACGCCGGATGATTCATCCAGTGTCAACGCCGCCAAGCCGACGCCGCCGAAGCCCAAGCCGAAGCGCGCGAAGACGGAGGCCAAGGCAGATCCCGGCGTCCCGCTTGTCCTCGTGCCGCCGCAAAAGGTCGCAAAGCCGCCGAAGCGCGAGTTCAATCTCTTCGATCGACTATTCGGCCGGCACAAATCGCAAGATAACTAGCTCCGCCTCAAGCGGTCCAACACCCACACTCTGAGCGCGCTCGACAGGTTGCGCTCACCGCGATGACGGTCGATGTCGGCGACGAGTGCCGCCAGGGACTTCCGCTCCTCCTGGGCCGCGGCCTTGAGCACAGCCCAGAATTCGGGCTCGAGCGAAAGCGAGGTGCGATGCCCGGAAATCGTCAGTGAACGCTTGAACTGCTTGGGCATCAGCGCGCATCCCGGCGAAATGGAATCACTTCGCCGACTTCGGCGGGCTTTGCCTTAAGTCTCGCGCTTGTGTGCATCGAGATCACGCGCGGCGCGGTCCTTCTCCGCTTCGGTGCTGGCGCGCTCGGGTTTTGAGCGGCCGAAGCGCTCGCGGTTTGCCTTTGCGTCGCGCTCCTTTTCTTCGCGCGCGAGGCGCTTGCGGTGGCGCCTGAGATTGACGATCTCGCTCATCACCTGTCCGTCATTTAGGACCGATCATGTCCTCCGGCCGAACGACGCTGTCAAATTCTTCAGCCGTCACATATTTGAGGCGCAACGCTTCCTCGCGCAAGGTGGTGCCGCGCTTATGCGCAGTCTTGGCGATCTCGGCCGCCTTGTCATAGCCGATCTTGGGCGCCAGCGCCGTCACTAGCATGAGCGAGCGATCGAGCGCCGCTTTGATATTGTCCTCGCGCGCCACGATCCCCGATACGCAGTGATCGGTAAAGCTCACGGCCGCGTCAGCCAGAAGTCGCACCGACTGCAGGAAGTTATACGCCATCACCGGATTGAACACGTTGAGCTCGAAATGGCCCTGGCTGTCGGCAAAAGTGATGGTCGCGTGATTGCCGAAGACCTGGGTGCACACCATGGTGAGCGCTTCGCACTGGGTGGGATTGACCTTGCCCGGCATGATCGAAGAGCCTGGCTCGTTCTCGGGCAGCGCCAATTCGCCGAGGCCCGAGCGCGGGCCTGAACCCAGGAAGCGGATGTCGTTGGCGATCTTGAACAGGGAAGCGGCGACTGTGTTGATCGCGCCATGGCTCATCACCATGGCGTCGTGGGCGGCGAGTGCTTCGAACTTATTGGGAGCCGACGTGAAGGCAAGCCCGGTGATGGTCGCGATCCGCGCGGCGACTTTCTTGTCGAATCCTTTTGGCGCATTGAGTCCCGTTCCGACGGCCGTGCCGCCCTGGGCGAGCTCCATCAGCGCGGGCAGCGTGTCTTCGATGCGGGCGATGCCGTTCTTGACCTGCTGCGCATAACCCGAGAATTCCTGGCCAAGGGTGAGCGGCGTCGCGTCCTGCGTATGGGTGCGGCCGATCTTGATGATCCTGGCCCAGAGCTTCGCCTTCTTGGCGAGCGCCTTGTGCAGATGGCGAAGGGCCGGCAGCAAATCGTGATGGATCTGCTCGGCACAGGCAATATGCATGGCCGTCGGATAGGTGTCGTTCGACGACTGGCTCATATTGACGTGATCATTGGGATGGACCGGCGATTTGGAGCCGAGCTTACCGCCCAGCATTTCAATGGCTCGATTGGAGATCACCTCATTGGCGTTCATGTTAGACTGGGTGCCGGAGCCCGTCTGCCAGACAGCCAGGGGGAAATGGTCGTCGAGCTTGCCGTCCACCACCTCGCGAGCCGCGGCGACGATGGTCTTGCCGATCTTGCGATCAAGCCTGCCGAGCGACATGTTCACTTCCGCCGCCGCCAGTTTGACGATGCCCAGAGCGCGGATGACGGGCTTTGGCTGCTTCTCCCATCCGATCTTGAAGTTGCCCAAGGACCGCTCGGCCTGCGCCCCCCAATACCGGTCGGCTCTGACTTCAACGGGGCCAAATGTATCGGTTTCGGTGCGGGTCTTGGTCATCGGGTCCTGCCTTGAGAATTGCGGGCGCGTTCCTACCACTTAACCAACACCCGTGCAAAGTGAGCGGTATGGATGGGGGTGATCCTTCAGCTTCCAAACTTTAGAGCTCGTCTTTCCAGATCGGATTGGTCCAGGCGCGCTTTCCGGCCTGATCGATGACGACGACGCGAAACCACGGGCTTTGCTTGGTGAGAAGCCAGCCTCGTTCCAGCTTGCCGAGATCGAGTGTAGCCGAGGTAATGGACTTGCCGATGCGCATCGCCGTGCGCGAATGGCCGCAGACAACGACGATGGTGTTGACGGGCGATGCGGTGACGCTGATTTCGCGGCCCTCAATCGAGACTTCGTGGATGAGCGGGCCCTGACTCGAATAATAATGTCCTTGCTTCAGGGCATCGAGCAGTATGTCGGGATCGTTCGCCTCGGCCTTCACATGCACCCAGCCGCCGAAATGATCGTCGTGATGGAAGTGCGCATCGTCAGTGGCGAAAGCGGTAAGCCGCTTGCCTTCATTCAGCAATTGATCGAGCAGATAAAAGCCTTCGCCACGATCGCATTCAACGGCGCAGCCATGATTGTAGATCTCGACCGCATGAGCGACATCAATGGCGCGCCCGTCCTCGATGGTCAGCTGCGACCAGGCGGGGTGGGCAATGCCGATGAAAGCGCCGGCTTCAGCGGCGCGGCGCGCCACTTGCTCTCCCGTTTCATGCGGTGCACAGGGCGCGAAATCGAGGGGCAGCCCCGCCGCGACGATGTGCCAGAGCTCGCCGGCCGAGGTCTGTGGCGCATGCAGCTCTGAGCCGATGATGGTGGTGAAGCTGTTGGAGCGGAACCCTCGCGTGTCGGCGATCGGCCAGCTGAAATGGCCGATGAAATGGTCCGACAGCATCATGAAATCGTAGCCCGCATCCTTGTAGGCCTGGACGACCTTATCGGGGGCCAGAGCCCCATCGGACAGCGTGGAATGGGTGTGAAGGTTACCCCGCCAGAATCGGCCGGGAAGCGAGAATGGGGAAAGGTCGGCCATAAATGCCTCGAAATTAAGGGTCTTTCGCTATCGTATTCGCGCCTGGCACTCAATATGCATTATTCAGCCGTCAGTATGTATGCGTGAGTAGCAGGAACCATGGACAGGACACTCGAGGAATGGCGCGATTCCATTGACCGGGAAACCGATGCTTTGGACGACTTGCACGGCGTAAAGCTGCTGGCTAACGCCATAAAGGCCAGTGAGGACGAGCTGGGGCGACGATTCACGGCAGCACGCCTGGCCGCGTACTCTGTTTCATTTTTGATCATAGGCATGGGTCCGCTTGTCTTGTGGGCAGGCCTTACCTTGATCATCAGGGGTTGGCCGCATGTCGTGTTTGTAGCCGCCGGTCTGATGCTGGCGGGCGCGGCCTGGTTGTTGCGCCCGCGAGTGGGCAGTGTTCCTACGGACTGTGTTCAGCGAAACGAGTTTCCGAACCTGTTTACCATGATCGACGGCATTGCCGGTCAATTGGAGATCAAGCCGATTCACCATGTGAGGATCGCTCCGCATTTCAACACCTCGATGACTGAAGCCGGAATTGCGCGGACGCCGATTTTGACGATCGGACTTTCCCGGTGGGCGAGCCTGGACGCCCAGGAGCGTGTCGCTCTCATCGGTCATGAGCTGGCACATCTCGCCAATCGTGATCCGGCGCGCAATCCGATCGTCAGGTGTGCGCTCGCGACGCTCGACTGGTGGCTCTCCCTTTTGCACCCAACTCAGGACGAGACGAAAGCCTTGGCGAATATTCCGACGCGCCTGCTGCTTCGCCCCTTCGGGTTGATCATCAGAGAGCTGCGCCACTCGCTTGCGCGCCTGCTCTTCATCGACAGTCAGCGCGCCGAATACCTGGCCGACCATTTGACGGCAAAGATCGCAGGTCCAGTGGCAATGGTGAAGCTTCTGGAGAAGATCGGCCGTGGGGTCAAGCCGAGGGCGGCGGCCGCACATGCCCATTTCGCAGGTGATGTCGACTCACGCACCAATGCCGCGCACCCGCCGACGGCGTCGCGCATCCGATTCATCAAAAGCCGGCAGTTCTTGTTGCCGATCGTGATCCTGAGCGAGTCTCTTTCTCAGCTCATCGACCGGGAACTTGAGCCTTTTCGGGAGCGCTTCGCGACGAGCTCATCGACGACGCGGTGAAGAACGCCAAGCCTCAAACCGACATCTGCATGCCGAGCTCGACGACGCGCTCAGGGGGGATACGGAAGAATTCGACGGCGCGCGCCGACTGATTGGCCAGCATGATGAAGAGCCGCTGCTGCCAGAAGGGCATGCGCGCCTTGGGCGAAGTGCGGATGGAGCGCCGGCCGAGGAAGTAGGAGGCTTGGCGCGGGTCGATCGAGAGCCCGTAGGGCTCGCACAGCCGCAAGGCGGCGGGCACGTCGGGCTGCTCCATATAGCCAAAGCGCGCCTCGACCAGGAAGGCGCCGAGCGGCAGCTTCTTAACCTCGACCCGTTCATCGCGCGGCACCCGCGGCACTTCCGTCGTCTCGACGGAGATGAAGACGAGGATGTCATGCAGCACGCGGTTGTGCTTGAGATTATGCATGAGCGCGCTCGGCGCATAGACGGGGTCGGTCTGCAGGAAGACGGCGGCGCCCGCGACCCTGGTTGGCGGCCGGCGCTCGAGCGTGGCCAGCAGGCCTTCGAGCTCGACGCTGTCGCGGCGCAGCTTCTCGGCGAGCAGCAGGCGGCCGCGCAGCCATGTCAGCATGGTCACGATGATGGTGAGGCCGATCAGCACCGGCACATAGCCGCCGGCGATCAGCTTGGCGCTGTTGGCGGTCAAGAATGTGGCCTCGACCAGGAGGATGACAAACAGGACCGGCAGCACGACGATGGGCGGGAAATGCCGGGCGTGCCAGAAAACGATGAGCGCCAGCGACGTATCGATGACCATCGAGATGTTGACGGCGATGCCATAGGCGGAAGCCAAATCGGCTGAAGAGCCGAACAGCAGCACCAGCAGGATGACACCGGCGAAGATGAGCCAGTTGATCTGGCCGATATAGATCTGGCCCTGTTCGGTGTCGCTGGTGTGGGTGATGTTCATGCGCGGCAAGAGCCCGAGCGAGATCGCCTGCTGGGCGATGGAGAACGCACCGGTGATCACCGCCTGGCTCGCGATTACCGTCACCAGGGTGGCGAGCACGACGAGCGGGATCAGCGCCCAGGACGGCGCCATGAGGAAGAACGGGTTGGTGACGGAGGTCGGATGAGCATGCACGAAAGCGCCCTGGCCCAAATAGTTCATGATGAGCGCCGGGAGCACGACGAACCCCCAGGCAAGGCGAATGGGCGTGCGGCCGAAATGGCCGAGATCGGCATAAAGCGCCTCGCCGCCTGTCACCGCCAGGAAGACGCCGGCAAAGATAATCAGTCCCATGCTGGGATTGAACAGAACGAATTTGACCGCGTATATCGGATTCAGCGCGAAAAAGATCATCGGATCATCGCCGATGTGGGACAGGCCGAGGATGGCGATGGTCGCGAACCAGATCATCGTCACGGGTGCAAAGAACGAGGCGACATTGCTCGTCCCGCGGACCTGGAAAGCGAACAGGCTCGCCAGGATGACGAGGGTGATGGGTACGACATAGGGATCGAAACCCGGATTGATGACCTTCAGGCCCTCGACGGCGGACAGAACGGAGATGGCGGGCGTGATCATCGCATCGCCGAAGAAGAAGGCAGCGCCGACGACGCCCAGAATGAGCACGAAACTGCGGCGTTTTCGCAAGGCCTGCTCGGCGAGAACCACGAGCGTCAGGATGCCGCCTTCGCCCTTGTTGTCCGCCCGCATCAGGATCAGCACGTATTTGATGGTGACGATGAGGATGAGCGCCCAGATCAGCAACGATACGACGGCGAGAACGTCCTCATGGACATTGCCGCCGGCGCCCGCCACATGGGCAAGCGATTCCCGCATCGCATAGAGGGGTGACGTACCGATATCGCCGAAGACAACACCGATGCTGGCAAACGCCAGCTTGAGGGTGCGCCGGAACTGCGCACGTTGGTCCTCATCACCAGCAAGCCTTGATTGGCTTTCACTCATTCTTCGGCCCGGGCCGGGATCACCGCCCGGCTACTCCACCGTTACGACGGACCGGCATTCAGCAGGAAGGCCTGTAATCGTCAAGGGTTTGGGTGGTTTGGGTGGCGGCGCCTTAGGATTGGTCGGCTTCGGCGGCTTCCACGGCGCATCGCTGTACCAATAAGCGAGCTCTTCGCCGCAGCCGGTGCCATCCTTGGGATTGGGCGTCCACTGGTCCTTGCAGCCATCATTCTGGCATTTGATGCGGATGTGGAAATGGTAATTGTGCCCGTAATAGGGGCGCACCTTGGCGAGCCAGGAGCGATCGCCGGTCGCCCATTTGCACAACTCCTTCTTGATCGGAGGATGGACGAAGATGCGCGCCACTTCGGGATAGGAAGCGGCACGCTGGATGAGACGCGCATGAGCTTCGGTCCACACGCCATAGTCCATCGTCTTGCGGTCCTTGACCACGAGCCTCGCGCTCATATTCTCGCGCTCCTGGCGTGAAAGAGTGTGATTGGGCATGGGCGTCAGCCAGACATCGGCATCGAGGCCGATCTGATGGCTGGCATGTCCCGATACCATAGGCCCGCCGCGCGGTTGCGAGATGTCGCCGACGAGGAGCCCTGGCCAGCCATCCTTCTCACGCGCATCCTCGGCAAGGCGCTCGAGCAGCGCGATGAGCTTGGGATGGCCCCAATTGCGGTTGCGCGACAGGCGCATCACTTGCCAGGCCGGGCCATTGATCGGCAGCGCCTCGGCGCCAGCGAGACAGCCTCGCGCATAGGTGCCAAAGGAGCGCGCCGCCATGCTGGCGGCGGGCGTCTTCTGGGCGCCGAAAAGCTTCTTGGCCGGAATGCTGTTGATCGTCTGGTTAGCGATCGCGGCAAGCGTCGCGGCATCAGCGGCGGGGATCGGCTCGCTGTCCTGCGCCGCCGCGGGCAGGCACGACAACAGCAAGACCAGAAGAAATGCAGCTAGCCTGGGCACGGGTTCACTTCTTTCTGAATGAATCGAGAGAGACGACACGCCCGCTCTCCGCTTCGGCAGAGGCATCTGCAGATTCGGCCGCAGCGGCGGCAGGTTCGGCCGTCGCGGGCTTCGCCTGCGCCTCCGGCTCCTTCACGGCTTCAACCTTCACGGTTTCGAATTGCAGACCGAATTGGACATAAGGATCGAGGAAGCCTTTGATCGCGTTGAACGGAACGACGAGCTTTTCCGGGATGTTGTCAAAAGAAAGCTCGACCTCGAATTCATCCTCGCGCACTTGCAGGTTCCAATATTGATGCTGCAATACGATGGTCATCTCGCGCGGGTATTTCTTGTCGAGCCGCTCCGAGAGCCTGACCCCGGGATAGCGCGTGTCGAAAGCGATGTAGAAGTGATGCTCGCCCGGGAGGCCGCTCTTCACGACCTTGCGCAACGACGCGCGCACGACGCCCCGCAGCGCCTCTTGCGCAAGAAGGTCGTAGCGCATCAGGTCTTCAGCCATGGAGGGGTCCCCGAAACAAACGATTCATCGGCTATAATACTAGAGCCCCAGGGGTTGAAGTCATTAAAATGAGGGGAAGTGCAGGCTTCTGTTGCCAGGTGCCTGCGAACCCCGCCTTAACCGGCTAAGGCCAAGGACTTTGATTTCGGCTTATCGCACTGCATTAAGCAGCGAGAGCGGCCGGAGCATAGTTGTCATTGGCAACTATAAAATGGCCCGTTACGTCGGTACCATCTCGGGCAAAAGCTCACCCTTTACGCCCTCGTCGATCCTATTTCGCCCCCAGCACAGGCCGCAGCCACAACGTGCGGTCTATGGTGGAGGCGCCGGGTACCGCCCCCGGGTCCGATGGGTTTATTACGATGGCCATTTATCGCCATAGCCGCCCTTGCGGGTGGCAGGGCCAATATAGGCGGGCGGGCGGCAGAAGAAAAGGGTAGGGATTCCGTCCTGTCATGGGCGATTTTCCGCAAAATAGCCATGAATCGGCACCCAACTGGCAAAAGTGCCGCAACGGTGCGGCACGGGTCTTAATCACGGGGACATACTATGACCACCGATTACGCCGCCGATATTCGCAAATACACCAGCAAAGTCGATGACAAGGCGGTCGCCGCCATTGTGAAATTCTGCGGCATCGCGCTCAGAGGCGCCGATTCCCAATATGTGTCTGTGACCGACCCCGCCGAGGTCAAGCGCGTGGTCGACGGCTTCTGCGCCAAGAAGCTTGGCCTTGATGCCAAGACGGCGGAAGCCGCGGTGAAGGCGGCCGGCGAAAAGATGAAGGCTGACCGGACCAAGCACCGGGTCACGGTTTATTATCTGGTGGCCGAGCACACGGGAACCTTGGGCAAGCTCGCCTGAGTTCCAGCAATTGACGGTACGACCCAGGTCCTGCTGTTCCATTTGAGCTTCAAACCGGGAATCGGCTAAACTCGACCGATGCAGCAATATCTCGACCTCATGCGCCATGTGCGCGACCACGGCGCCCGCAAGGATGACCGCACCGGCACCGGCACACTTTCGGTTTTCGGGCATCAGATGCGCTTCGATCTGGCCCGCGGCTTTCCCGTCCTCACCACCAAGAAGCTGCATCTGCGCTCGATCATCCATGAGCTCCTTTGGTTCGTCCAGGGTGACACCAATATCAAATATCTGCGCGACAATGGCGTCACCATCTGGGACGAATGGGCGGATGAAGAGGGCAATCTCGGTCCCGTCTATGGCGCGCAGTGGCGCTCATGGCCGACGCGCGACGGCAAGACGATCGATCAGATCGCCGAGGTCATCGCCCGCATACGCAAGTCACCGGATTCGCGCCGGCTGATCGTCACGGCATGGAACCCCGCCGATGTCGACAGGATGGCGCTACCGCCTTGCCACTGTCTGTTCCAGTTTTATGTCGTGAACGGCAAGTTGTCGTGCCAGCTTTATCAGCGCTCGGCCGACATCTTCATCGGCGTGCCGTTTAATATTGCCTCTTACGCGCTTCTCACCCACATGGTGGCGCATGTCACCGGCCTCAAAGTGGGTGAGTTCGTGCACACGCTGGGCGATGCGCATCTCTATCTCAATCATCTCGATCAGGCGAATGAGCAATTGAGCCGCATGCCATTGCCGTTGCCGCGTCTCATCATCAAGCGCCACGTCAAGGACATCGACGCCTTCCGCTATGATGATTTCGAGATAGCGGGCTATCAGTCGCATCCGCATATCGCAGCCCCGGTCGCGGTGTAGCGAAGCCATGCAATTGCTCGGGCCGGGTTTCCGCGCAGGCCTCAGGGCTGCGGCCTATCGGCCCTATAACCCGGCGGGGCTCAGAGCGGCCATTCTCATTTTCATCTTTCTAGTGGCCGTCAATCAACTCATTTTGCAGGGTATCTTCGCTGGCGGCATCGCGGCGATGACCGCAACCGATCTGGAGACCTTCAAGACCGGCCTGATCCGGGGCGCATTGCTGTCGCTCTTTCCGGCCGGCCTGTTGACCATCCTTCTCGCCTGGGTCTGTGCCGGCCGACAGGGAGCAGATCCGCGCGAGGTCGTTGCGCTGCGTCCGCCCGCCTTGGGTGTCATCGGGTGGGCCGTCGTCGTCATCAGCTTTGTATTGGTGCTCTACGGCGCCTCCGCACTTTTAATCTCGTCCCTCGGCATCCCGGACTCATCTTCGGGAGTTGTCGAGCAAGCCATGGGGCAGCTTGCCAATGATCGCTTCTATTTCCTCATCGTCATCGGCGTCATCATCGGTGCGCCGCTCGCCGAGGAGTTCGTGTTTCGTGGACAGATTTTCGCGGCGCTGGCGCAGACCAGGCTCGGCTTTGTGGGCAGCGCGATCGTCACCTCCGCCATGTGGGCGGCGCTCCATGTCACCGAGCCTCTCCCCTTTGTCGGCCTGATCTTCCTGATGGGCCTTGTGCTCTCCTGGCTGCTCGTCCGCTTCGGCAGCCTGTGGGTGACGATCGTTTGCCATTGCGTGTGGAACGCGCTCACCACGACCACGCTCTATTTGATGTCGCCGCAATGACGATCGAGGTTCGTCCGATCAAGACCGGAGAAGGTGTCATACTCCTGGAGATGATCCGCGCGCTCGCCGAATCCCACGGCTTTCTCGACAAGCAGACCGCGACGGCGGAAGAACTCGAGCGCGCGCTGTTCGCGCCGGAGCCGATCGTCGGCTGCCTTCTCGCTTTCCATGAGGGCAATCCGGCGGGTTGCGCTTTCTGGCACAGAAGCTTCGCCACATCTCGCGGACGCGAGGTGATGTATCTCGAAGACCTCTCGGTGCTGCCGGACTATCGCCGCAGGGGTGTTGCGCGCGCCTTGCTCAAGGAGCTTGCCGGCGAGGCGACGGCCAGGGGCTTTCCCAGCATCTATTGGATCATGATGGGATGGAACGACGGCGCCAGGGCGCTGTATGAGGAAGCGGGCGCGGAGCTGGAAGAGGGCATCGTGTTCTGCCGCCTTGCCGATGATGCGCTCAACCGTTGGGCGGAGAAAACAGCGTGAAACGGCCGCGCATCGTCTTTGTGGTCGCGGTCGCGCGCAACGGTGTCATCGGACATCATGGCACGCTGCCCTGGCGGATTTCCTCCGATCTCAAGCGCTTCAAGGCGATCACCATGGGAAAGCCGGTCATCATGGGGCGCAAGACCTGGGAAAGCCTGCCCAGGCGCCCGTTGCCCGGCCGGCGCAATATCGTCATCACCCGCGACCGTCACTATCACGCAGGTGGGGCTGTCGTCGCAGTGAGTGTCGATGAGGCATTGGCGCACGCCCGGGAGAGCGGAAGCGATGAGATTTGCGTGATCGGCGGGAGCGACATATTCCGCCAAGTGTTGCCCATGGCCGACCGGCTTTATCTCACCGAAGTCGATCTCGAACCGGAAGGTGATGTCTTCTTCCCGCCGCTCGATAGGGAAGCTTGGCGCGAGACATCGCGCGAGACGCATGCGCGCGCCGAAGGCGACGATGCGGGCTTTGTGCTGCGCGTGCTTGACCGGGCAGCATCCGCCCCGCAGAATTGAATCATGGTTCAAAAACTCAGCGATACCGATGTCTTGATCATTGGTGCCGGCGCCGCCGGCGTCGGTGCTGGTCGCGCGCTCGCCAAGGCCAATATCCCGTTCCTGATCATCGAGGCAAAGGACCGGATCGGCGGGCGTGCCTATAGTGACACGACGAGCCTCGGCCATCTCTGGGACCACGGTTGCCACTGGTTCCATTCGGCCGATGAAAACATATTGCGCAAGCTTGCCGAGGAGGTCGGCCACAAGTTTCTGACACGCCAGCGCACCGCCATCATGAAGACGTTCATGAATGGCGCCTGGAAAGCCGACCGGCTCAGGGAAGATTTCGTGTGGGGCGTGCTGGGCAAGGTGGCACGGGCCGGCAAGGCGGGCCAGGATGTTGCCGCTTCGACGCTCCTCGACCCCCGCCACCCTTGGTATCCGATGGCGAAGCACTGGCTCAATCTCATGTATTCGGCGGAACCCGAAGACATATCGACGCTCGACGCGGGCAACTACCATGATACCGGCATCAATCTCGCGGTCGAGGACGGCTATGGCGCGCTCATCGCAAAGCTTGCGGCCGGACTGCCGATCAGGACCAGCGTTGCCGCGCGGAAAGTGACTGGTCGCGGGCGGGATGTCGTTGTCGAGACGGGTGAGGGGGCTATCACGGCGAAGGCGGTCATCGTGGCAACGCCTGCGCGCATGCTCGAAACCGGCCGGCTCGAGATCGACGGCATGCCGGCCGCAATCGCGGATGCTTTCGCCCATGCGCCCATGGGCTATTACGAGAAGATCGCGATCGCCTTTGACGCAAAAGTGTTCGAGGGCTTCGCGATGCCTTATGCCGACATTTTCGATCCCGTGGCGCCCACGACGCATCCGCTCAATTTCGAACTGCATCCCTTCGGGCGGCCTCTCGCCATCACCCACATTGCCGGCGATTTCGCGCGTGACATGGAGCGCGAAGGCGAGGCAGGCATGATCGATTTCGCCCTATCCGCTCTCATCAGGGCGTTCGGTGCGGATCTAAGAAAAAGAGTCAAGAAAGGGGTCTCAACCCATTGGTCTTCCGATGTTTTCATCAATGGCGCCTATTCTTGCGCGATGCCCGGCCATGGCGATGTTCGCCAGGCATTCGCCATGCCGATCCGAGATCGCATCTTCCTGGCGGGCGAGCATGTGCATCCTACCTTCCAGGCGACCGCTCACGGTGCCTTCGAGACAGGTGGTTGGGCTGCGGCAAAGGCCATCGCCGCCTTGGGCGCAAGGGCCGCGGACGACAGGGCAGCCGCGGCCGGTTAATATCTGCGGATTGGACTTCGGTGCTCCAAATTCCTATATGGACGCCACCAACAAGGACTGAGGTGAGACTCGATGCCATGGAATAAGGATGGGGGAGGCGGAGGCGGCAAAGGCCCGTGGGGACAGGGTCCCTGGGGCCAGGGACCCGGAGGTCCCTCCGGCGGCAATCGCGGGCCAACACCTCCCGATCTCGACGAGCTGATCCGCAAAGGCCAGGACAGCCTCAAGAACATCCTTCCCGGCGGCGCCGGTGGCCGCAGCACCTGGGTCATCTTCATCCTCGCCGTTCTGGCTCTCATCGCCTTCAACAGCATCTATCAGGTGCAGGCGGATGAGCGCGGCGTGGTGCTGCGTCTCGGCAGCTATACCCGCACCGTGGCTCCCGGGCTCCATTTCGCCATCTGGCCGGTCGAGACGCTCGAAACGGTCAGGGTCGAGTCTGAAAACCAGACGGCGATCGGCGCCACCGCCAATGAAGGGCTGATGCTGGCGGGCGACCAGAACCTGGTCGATATCCGCTTCACCGTCCTGTGGAAGATCAAGAATCCGGAAGAATACCTGTTCAATGTGAGCGACCAGGAGAAGCTGGTCAAAGTCGTCGCTGAAAGCGCCATGCGCGAGATCGTCGGCCGGACGCCGGCTGAGGAAGTGCGCACCACCGGTCGCCTCGCCGCCCAGGATCAGGTGATGAGCATCACGCAGACGACCCTCGACAGCTATTCGGCCGGCATCCTGATCACCGGTCTCAAGCTTGAAAAGGCCGATCCGCCCGCGGAAGTTCTCGATGCCTTCGAAGAAGTGCAACGTGCCGAACAGGATCAGGCGCGCTCGATCAACGAGGCCGATCAATATGCCAATCAGCGCCGCCGTCTGGTGGAAGGCGAAGCGGCAAAAGTGATTGAAGACGCCAAGGGCTACAAGGCACGTGTCGTGCTGGAAGCGCAAGGCGAAGCGCAGCGTTTCCTCAGCGTCTATGAGCAATACAAGAATGCGAAGGACGTTACGCGTAAGCGTCTCTTCCTGGAAACGCTTGAAGACATCCTCGCGCAGTCGAACAAGGTGATCATCGAGGGCGGTGAGGGGCAGGGTGTAGTGCCCTACCTGCCGCTGCCCGAGATCGAGAAACGCCAGAATCCGACGCCGCCGGCGCAGGGAGCCAACCAATGAATCTCTTCAGATCATCCGGCATCATCGCCCTCGTCATCCTGGCTCTCATCGTCTGGTCATCGACCTTCATCGTCGACGAGCGCAAGAAGGCGCTGGTCCTGCGCTTCGGCGAAATCAATCGCATCGTCGAGAAGCCCGGCCTTTATTTCAAGATCCCGATCGCCGATGAGGTCGTGCCGATCGAAGACCGCATGATCCTGTGGACCAGCGACAATATGAGCGTCCAGGTCGTCGACGGCCGGCGCTACCTCGTCGATGCGGTCACCATGGCGCGCATCGTCAACGCCCAGCGCTTCCGCGAGACCGTGTCCGCCGACATCTCGCGCGCCTGGGATCGCATCCGCACCAGGCTCGATGCTGCCTTGCGCCAGACCTACGGCAAGCGCACCTTCGAAGCGGCGCTCTCCAAGGACCGGGCGGTGATGATGCGCGAGATCCGTGATCAGGTGCGGGCCGAAGCGCTCAACAACGGCATCGAGATCGTCGACGTGCGGATCGTGCGCACCGATCTCATGGATGAGGTGCTGAAGAATACCTATGAACGCATGAGCTCGGAGCGTATTGCCGAAGCCAAGGATCTGCGCGGACGCGGCGAGGCGCGCAAGATCGAGATCATGGCGCAGGCGGATCGCGCCTATACCGAAAAGTTCGCCGATGCGAAGCGACAGTCGGAGGTCATTCGCGGCGAAGGCGAGGGCGAACGCAACCGCATCTTTGCTGAGGCCTTCCAGAAGGATCCCGAATTCTTCGACTTCTACCGCTCGATGCAGGCCTATGCGAAGAGCCTCGCGAGTTCCGGCACGACGCTGGTGCTCAAGCCCGATTCGGAATTCTTCAAGTATCTCGGCATGGACAAGACGAAGCCGGCGCCTCAGCAATGAGCGAGCTTCTGACGGCCCTCGGTCTCGTCTTCGTGATCGAGGGCCTTCTTTATGCCTTTGTTCCGGGTCATCTGAAGACGGTGATGGCGCTGATGCAGTCCGCCCCGGAAGACAGCCTCAGGCTCGGAGGACTGGTTGCCACAGCGCTCGGCGTGGCCCTAGTGTGGCTTGCCCGTTCGGTCCTCGGAGGATCATGAAATCGTGATTATGAACAGCTTGCGGGTATTGGGCGTTGGACGCTTAAGGTAAGCTCGGTCATTCGATCGAGCGCATGATGACGGAGAAGCGGATTATGAATGGAACGGTGAAACGGGTTCTGGCCGCGGCAGTCGCAGCCCCCCTGGCGTTCATGGCTTATGATGGCTTGAGCCCGGCCACTCCGGCGCAAGCCCAACAACTTCAACAGCTTCCGACCGTCGCCGATCTCGCCGAGAAGCTCTCGCCGGCGGTCGTCTCGATCGCCACGACCCAAAAGGTCGCGGGCAACGTGCAGCTGCAGATCCCGGATCTGCCGCCCGACGTGCCGTTCCGCGACATGTTCGAGGACTTTTTCAAGCGCCAGCGCCCGGGGGGCCGGCCTGAGCCGCGCACCGTCAATTCGCAAGGGTCCGGCTTCGTCATCGACGCATCCGGCATCATCGTCACCAACAACCACGTGATCGACCAGTCGGAAGACATCACCGTCGTCTTCACCGATGGCACCAATCTCAAGGCGGAACTCGTCGGGCGCGACACCAAGACCGATATCGCGGTTCTGCGGGTGAAGCCCGTAAAGCCGCTTCCCGTGGTCAGTTTCGGCGACAGCGACAAGCTCAGGGTCGGCGACTGGGTGCTTGCCATCGGCAATCCCTTCGGCCTCGGCGGGTCGGTGTCGCTCGGCATCGTTTCCGCCCGCAATCGCGATATCAATGCCGGTCCCTATGACGATTTCATCCAGACGGATGCCGCCATCAACAAGGGCAATTCCGGCGGACCGCTGTTCAATCTCGCGGGCGAGGTGGTGGGCATCAACACCGCCATCTATTCGCCGTCTGGCGGTTCGGTCGGCATCGGCTTTTCGGTTCCGGCCGACACCGTCAAAGGCGTGGTCGACCAACTCGTCAAATTTGGCGAGACGCGGCGCGGCTGGCTGGGCGTGCGCATCCAGTCCCTGACTGACGACCTCGCCGAAGGTCTCGACCTCGGCGCCGCGGCGCAAGGCGCCCTCGTCGCCGAAGTGACGCCGACCGGCCCTGCCGAGAAGGCCGGGCTCAAGGCGCGCGATGTCATCGTCGAATTCGACGGCAAGCCCATCCGCGAGATGAAGGACCTGCCGCGCGTCGTCGCCGACACACCGATCGGCAAGAAGGTGACCGTGAAGGTCATGCGCGAGGGCAAGCCGGTCGAGCTCCAGGCCGAAGTCGGCCGGCTCGAGGACGGCGAGAAGCTCGTCGCCTCCACCAATCAGGACACGGCACCGCCCACCGACACAGCCAATACGCTCGGCATGAAGCTCTCGATCATCACCGATGTCGAGCGCCAGCGCTTCAAGATCGATGACGGCCTCGAAGGCGCCATCGTCACCGAGGTCGATCCCAATGGTCCGGCGGCCGAGAAGCGGATCGAGCCTGGCGATGTCATCACCGAAGCCGGTCAGAAGCCGGTCAAGAATCCGGGCGATGTGACGGCCCGCGTCAAGGACGCAGATTCATCGCAGAAGAAATCCGTTCTGCTGTTCGTAGCCAAGGGCGGCAAGCAGAGCGAGATGCGCTTCATCGCGGTTCGGATCAAGAAAGAGTAGCGACTCTCGCATCGCGGAACAGTTAAGCCTCCGCCTTTATCGAGGCAGGAACTGCCGTTGCGTTCATGCGTCATTCAGACGATTGCCGTCAGGATGGTGTGCGGAGGGGCCATCTTGGAGGTCGAACCATGATAGGTCTTCACTCTTTCCTGATCGACGCCCAGCCCATGCGTAAATTGGCATTTTCATTGCTCGCAGCGGCAACTGTCGTGCTCCAGGGTGCGGGCTCCGCTTACGCATCCTGCTCATCACACCCGGCTATCTGCCAGGCTATTTGCGGCAAGGATTGCTGCGATGCCGTCAATCTCACCGCCCCGCAAAATCCCGGGGCGCTGTCGAAGATCTCTGTCAAAGACCTGAAAATCGAGCTCAAGCAATCGAAAGCGGGAACGAGCTTTCAAAGACTGCTGAAGAGCGAAATAGCCCGCCGCGGCAACTGACCGCCGGCAATGGAACGCGGTGGCCACTCCCTGCGGGGAGTGGCCTAGCGAAATTCTGCGCGCCGATAACCCTGAAGATAAAGGAGCGCCGTCAGGTCACCGTGATTGATGCTGACCGATACCGCGTCCTGCACTTTCGGCTTGGCGTGGAGCGCCACGCCAAGGCCCGCATCCTTGAGCATCGGGATATCATTGGCGCCATCGCCGACCGCGAGCGTGTCGGCGAGGCTGAGGCCGAGCCGCTTCGCCAACTCATGCAAGGCAAAGACCTTGGCATCCCTGCCGAGGATCGGCTCGCGCACGCTGCCCGTGAGCGCGTTTTTCTCGATGATGAGCTCGTTGGCGCGATGCTCGTCGAAGCCCAGGTGATCGGCGACGTGCCCGGTGAACTGGACGAAGCCGCCGGAAACGAGCGCGGCATAGGCGCCGTTCGCTTTCATGGTCGCGATCAGCGTGCGGCCGCCTTCCGTGAAAGTGATCCGTTCCCGGAGTACTTGGGCGATGGCGCTTTCGGGCAGGCCCTTCATCAGGGCAAGCCGGGCTTTAAGCGCGCCTTCGAAATCGAGTTCCCCGCGCATGGCCGCGGCCGTGATCCCCTTGATGCGCTCGCCGGCGCCCGCGAGCGCGCCCAGTTCGTCGATGCATTCCTGGCCGATCATGGTCGAGTCCATGTCGGCGATGAGAAGCCGCTTGCGGCGGTTCTCTGACGGGACAACCGCTACGTCGATGGGCTCACCTTTGACGAGCTGGCCGATCTCGGCGTGTTCGCCGGCTGAGGAGCGTGCGGTCAATTCCAGCGCTTCACCCTCACTCAGCCATTGCGGCTTCGCCACGGCAATCTCGGCCGCCGCCCTGGCAATCGCCGGGCTGATTGCACGCGAGCCCGGGGCTGCTATGAGAATGACAACGGAGTCCATCTACCCATGCCTTTGGAAAAGCGAGCGGTGCTTATCGCAGGACCGACTGCCAGCGGCAAGTCGGCGCTGGCGATCGCGCTCGCGCATGAGCGGGGCGGGGTGGTCGTCAATGCCGATGCGATGCAGGTCTATCGCGAGTTGCGTATCCTGACAGCCCGGCCTTCCGAGGAGGACGAGGCCCAGGTGCCACACCGGCTTTATGGCCAGGTCTCGGGCTCGGGCAGTTACTCGGTGGCGCGCTGGCTCGCCGATGCCACGGCCGAGATCGACGCCATCTGGCGGTCGGGCCGGGTACCGATCATCACTGGGGGGACGGGGCTCTATTTCAAGGCGCTGGAGCAGGGGCTGGCCGACATTCCGCTGATCGCGCCCGATATCACCGAGAAATGGCGGGCGGCCAAGGGTGACCTTCATGCCGAACTCGCCAAGCGCGACGAGGGCGCGGCCGCCCGGCTCAACCCCAATGACCGGCAGCGTATCATCAGGGCGCTCGAAGTCTTCGAGGGTACCGGCAAGCCACTCGATTACTGGCAGCGGGAAGCGCGTGCCCAGGCGGCGCTGGCGGGTGCCGAGGTCGAGCGGATCTTTCTCAATCCCGACCGCAAGGTCCTCTACCAGCGGGCGGATGAGCGCTTTGCCCGCATGGTTAAAGAGGGCGGGGTCGAGGAGGTGAAGGCGCTCCTGGCCTTGGGGCTCGACACGGCGAAGCCCATCATGAAGGCGATAGGCGTGCGGGAGGTCGCTGCCTTCCTGTCGGGCTGGCGAGGCCTCGATGATGCGATCGAGGCGGGCCAGACCGCCACAAGGCAATATATCAAGCGGCAATTGACCTGGTGGCGGAACCAGATGCCGGGCTGGGACGAGAGACGCGCTTGACCTTTCTCCCCGGCCCCACTACAAGGCTCGCCATGAACCAATCTCTCGTTCTTATCGTAGGAATGCGCGTCGCCGGGGCAGCCTAAGCTGCCGCGATACTGGCTGACGCGCAAAGGGCTCCCTCGGGGGCCTTTTTTATTGCCTGCGAGGGAACGAAAAAGACGAGACGGAAAGAAGAAGGACGAGGACAATGGCTGGCCGAAGCGATGAGCAAATGACAGGCGCCGAGATCATTCTGAAGGCGCTGGCAGACCAGGGGGTCGAACATATTTTCGGCTACCCGGGTGGTGCCGTGCTCCCGATCTATGACGAGATCTTCCAGCAGGAAAAGGTGAAGCACATTCTGGTGCGCCATGAGCAAGGCGCCACCCACGCCGCCGAAGGCTATGCCCGCTCGACCGGCAAGCCCGGCGTCGTCCTCGTCACCTCGGGCCCCGGCGCCACCAATGCCGTCACCGGCCTCACCGATGCGCTCATGGATTCGATCCCCATCGTCTGCATCACCGGCCAGGTGCCGACCCATCTCATCGGCAATGATGCCTTTCAGGAATGCGACACGGTCGGCATCACGCGGCCCTGCACCAAGCACAACTACCTCGTGAAGAATGTGAACGACCTGGCCCGCATCCTGCATGAGGCCTTCTACGTGGCGACCAATGGCCGGCCCGGCCCGGTCGTCGTCGACGTGCCGAAGGATGTGCAGTTCGCCAAGGGCACTTATATCGGTCCGGGCAATATCCAGCACAAGACCTATCGTCCGCGCGTCAAGCCCGACCAGAATGCGGTCAGGGCCGCGATCGATCTCATCGCCACGGCCAAGCGTCCGATCTTCTATACCGGCGGAGGCGTCATCAATTCAGGCCCTGGGGCCTCAAAGCTCCTGCGTGAATTCGTCAAGATCACGGGCTTCCCGGTGACCTCGACATTGATGGGACTCGGCGCGTTCCCGGCTTCCGACAAGCATTGGATCGGCATGCTCGGCATGCACGGCACCTACGAAGCCAACATGGCGATGCATGATTGCGACGTGATGATCAATATCGGGGCGCGCTTCGATGACCGCATCACCGGCCGCGTCGATGCCTTCTCGCCCCATTCGCGCAAGATCCATGTCGATATCGATCCGTCATCGGTGAACAAGAATGTCCGCGTCGACCTCCCGGTCATCGGCGACTGCGCGCATGTCCTCGAGGATTTCATCCGGGTGTGGAAAGCCAGGCAGCACCAGGTCGATAAGCCGGCTCTCGCCCAATGGTGGAAGCAGATCGATCAGTGGCGTTCGCGCGACAGTCTCAAATACAAGGCGCGCAAGGACGTCATCATGCCGCAATATGCGATCGAGCGGCTCTATGCGCTCACCCGCGGCAAGGACGTCTATATCACCACCGAAGTCGGCCAGCACCAGATGTGGGCGGCGCAGTTTTTCAAGTTCGAGGAGCCGAACCGGTGGATGACCTCGGGCGGCCTCGGCACCATGGGTTATGGCTTGCCGGCGACGATCGGCGTGCAAATGGCCCATCCGAAGAGCCTTGTCATCGACATTGCAGGCGACGCCTCGGTGCTGATGACGATGCAGGAGATCTCGACCGCGGTGCAATATCGCCTGCCGGTCAAAATCTTCATCCTGAACAACCAGTACATGGGCATGGTGCGGCAGTGGCAGCAATTGCTTCACGGCAACCGCCTGTCGGAAAGTTATTCGGAAGCGCTGCCTGACTTCGTCAAGCTCGCGGAGGCCTATGGCGCCGTCGGCATGCGGGCGGATAAGCCGGCCGAGCTCGATGACGCGATCAAGGCGATGATCGAGGTCAACCGCCCGGTGATCTTCGATTGCCGCGTTGCGAGCCTCGCCAACTGCTTCCCGATGATTCCTTCCGGCAAGGCGCACAATGAAATGCTGCTCGGCGAGGATGTGCCCGATACGGAAATCGAGAAGGCGATCGGCGCTGAAGGCAAAGTTCTGGTCTAGCGCATCTAACCGAAAACTGCGCAACGGTTTTCGGACAATCCGATGCGCTAAAAGAGAATGAGAGACATCACATGAACATACAAACGCAACCGGCCTCGGCCTATTTCCTTGATGATCGCAAGCGCGCGGTCGAGACGCATACGCTGTGCGTCGTGGTCGACAACGAGCCGGGCGTGCTCGCACGTGTCATCGGCCTGTTCTCGGGTCGCGGCTACAACATCGACTCGCTTACAGTTTCGGAGACCGAACATGATGCGCATGTCTCGCGCATCACGATCGTGACGTCAGGCACCAGCAACGTGATCGAGCAGATCAAGGCGCAGCTCGAGCGCATGGTACCCGTCCATTCGGTGGCTGATCTCACAGTCCAGGGCAATGCCATCGAGCGCGAATTGGCGCTCATCAAGGTGGCGGGGAAGGGCGAGAAGCGGATGGAGGCGCTGCGGCTTGCGGACGCCTTCCGCGCCCGCGTCATCGACGCGACGACCGAGAGCTTCGTTTTCGAACTCACCGGCAAGACCAGCAAGGTTGATCAGTTCATCTCGCTGATGCAGCCTTTGGGGCTCGTCGAGGTGTCGCGCACCGGCATTGCCGCCATTTCGCGCGGTCCTGAGGGCATGAAGATCTAAGGTTCGTTGGCCACAAGAGGTGTTCATGGCAATTCCGGCAAATAGCCGAACCGCCGCATCTGGACTTGATGAGCCGCAATGATGCGCCGGATCTGGCTGCGCGTGAGGACGTGTTGCCACTGATTGGCTTTACCTTGGCGGAAGAACTTCTTGGCGACCTCCGGACGCTCCTTGAACCCCTCTTTGCTTTCCTGTTTCTGCAGGCGTTCGAAAGAGGATAGTTCAATTGCGCGCAGCAGCTGTTCTTTGCTTGGCATCAATAAAAGGTGACGTGCGAGGGCGCCGAAGGTCACGTTCGGTTGGGCTATCATGTCCTCATAACGCATGATGTAGACGGCACGGTTCTTCTTGCGCGTCCAGCTGTGAACATGTTCGCTCCAGGAGCCATAGACTTCGTAGACTGACTTTTCGGTCATCTTTGTCTCAAGACTCTTGCGCTCCATATGTTCGATTGCATAATCGATGGACCGGCCCATGTGATGGGAATAGGAGATCGCAACGTCGAGCGGATTGCGTACTATATAGATGGCGCCCGAGGTCACGGCTGAGTTGATCGTTGGCACGCCGCGATCCATCATTAGGGCATTGTGCGTCTTGACGAAACTCAAGCCGTCGGTCTGTTCGGCGATCATTTCCTGAACGCGCGGTCGGGCGGCAGCGATCTCTGCGCGATCGACCTCGTGCGGGTCCTTCCCAAGGACCTCCTTGAATAGCCCAAGCGAGATGTCCCAGGTCGAATATTCACCCATCGCATTGATGTTCTGTTCGCCCTCTGCCTCTCCGTTGGTGATTTTGATCACGTTATGGAGGAAGGCGCGGGTCCAGGTATTGCCCGATTTGGGGTATGAGGCGATCCATACAATGCCCTTGGGTACTTCCCTCTTCCGCGCTTCGTCGGGCTGGGAGGTCAAGACTGATCCTTGTCTCCGTGCACAATCCGGTAGAGGGCTCCTGCGGCGAGCGGGGCAGTGATTTCGCTTTTCTCGCCTGTAGGCCAGAAGATCTCGAGCTTTGTGATCTCTTTCTCCTTGCCTAGGCCGAAATAGATCTTGGGCGCGTCGACAGATTCGAAGCCGCCGCCCGCCTGGAGCTCGCGCATCTGTTTCATCTCGCCATTGGGGCCATAGTGGATCACGACCCGGGCGCCAATGCCGAAGCGATTGCCAACGTGGTCCTCGAGAGCGAAGCCGATGGGATTACCGTCCTGGGTATTGTTGATGTAGGCCATCACCGGGCCATTGACGGCTTGGCCGATCATGTCGAGATCGCCGTCATTGTCGATATCGATCGTCGTCACCGACGGCAGGATCAGATATTCATCGACGCCATAGCTCTGGGAGATCTCCTCAAATTTCCTGTTGCCCAGATTGTGATAGAAAAGGTTCGGAGGGATGAGGTCATTGATGATCCACTGGCCGTTTGTAATGTAGACGTCCTGAAGGCCATCAAGGTCGAAATCGGCGATCTTCACATCCCAGCTCCAGCCGCCAATGTCGAGATTCTGCTTCTTGGCCTGATCCTCGAATGTGCCATTGCCCTTGTTCACCAGAAGCACGTTCCATCCCTTTATCTGCGGGATGTTCTCTGCATATTCCGCAGCACTAGGCTGGATGCTTGGGCGGAAATGAATTTCACAGAGTTGCCTGGCGCGAGGCTGATTGCTCTTGATATAGCTGCAGATGGAGCGGTCGTTCTTCTGAATCGCGACATCCTTGATCATCATTGCCTTGCATTCGGCTTCGAACACCTTGTCGCGCCCGGCGCAATTGAAAGCATCTGCGAGCTCCACTTGGCGGCCGCCGAGCTTATACCACTGCTTAATGTCGATGTTCTCCTGGCAGCGGCGCTTGTCGCCGCTCTGCTTGATCGCGTCGCAATATCCGGCAATCGGCCTGAGCTTGAGCTTATCGGAAATCCCGTCGGCGCGCCCGGCGATCTGCGAGATATAGATTTCCGGCAGCAGATCGTTGTCGAGATCCGCTGTCTTGACGCTCATGCTGGTTGTGGTCGTCACCGGGATGATCCCGTCACCTGATTTGATGCGGTGAAAGTTTCCCTTGCCATCACCCAGATAGAAAATGTCCGGCTGGTCGAAATCATTTGCCTCGATCAGATCGAGATTGCCGTCGAGATTGAAGTCGGAGAGCAGCACGCTCAGCGTTTCGCCGGGCATTCCATCGAGTTCCTGAGCGTGGTCGCCACTGATTGTTCCGCCATCGTTGAAGACCACACGATTGGTCGATTCAGGGCCGGGAATGCGGCGATACCAGCCGGAAGCCCAGTTGCCGAAGACGATATCGAGATCACCGTCCTTGTCGACGTCGCCGAAGGTCAGAGCCTGAGTCAGGACGGCGTCCGGGCGATTCTTGATTGCCTGGAGCCGTTGGAATTGACCTTTGTCATTCCAGAGTACGTAATTGCCGAGCTGGTAGGTGGTGAATACCAGATCGAGCCAGCCGTCATTGTTGAGATCGACGGGCGCCACATTGAATATGGGCAGCGAGCGGATATTGGCGGGGAAATCGGGTGCGGCAGTGAACTTGCCGTGACCATCATTCATGAAGAGCGAAAGCCCGCGATCTGTCGAGGCCAGCGCGATGTCGTCGTCACCATCGTTGTCGAAGTCGCCCGAGGCCGTTCCGCGGCCTTCCCAGAAGGGCGGCCAGAGGTCTTTCATCGAAAATTCGATAGGTCGGTAAATGCCAATATCTCCCGCTTCGACCCGCGAAAATGGTTTGTCGCCTGGAGGTGAACGTTTTGAAAATGGCAAGCGAGTGATTGTCAGCTCCTTGCCATCGCTCGTCGCTTGCTTGTCGATCTTGATCAATTGCTCGGCTAGTGTCGGTGTGGCCACCGCCATTGCGCTCAATCCAACCGCCAGGACCCAAGGGAATTTCATCCGGAACGCCATGCAGCTCTCTCACCCCTGAGATGATGACTTATCCAGGATAAACCTACGTCCTGGGACCGTTTAAGCAAGTGTATTCGAAGCAGCAGATCATCCTTGGCTAGTAGGAGTTTTCTTTAACAACTTTTAATTGCGTGACTTTATTGTCACTAACGGGTGGTTTCTGGTGCCACCACCCCAGCAGCCATTGACACCGCGTAATATCGTCGCCTTTATGGGCGGTTGAGAGAATCTCCGGATGGGCGATTGAATATGTTGGGGTTCGGGAAATATCGCTACACTTTGCTCGTTACGGTGTCTGCCGCCGCTTTGATGGTTACCGTGGAACGCGGGCCTCTTGCGGCTGACGTAACGCCTGTCGCCCAGGACCGTTGGTGGCTTTCCGTCGAAGGGCAGTATTTACTGTTTGATGGAGATAAGGCCAACTACAGCCTGGATGAGGATACCTTCCCCAACATAGATGAAGACGTACCTTTTAAGCTAAGACCTGACGATGGCTGGGGCGTCGGTGGCGAAATCGGCTTCCAGCCCGCAGATAGCCCTTGGTCGTTTTTGGGGCGCGTTCGATACGGCCAGAGCAACAAGGATAAGGACAAGAGCGGGTATTATTCAAATTTTGGTAGCGGTTTCACCAGTTTTTCTGCTGAAGCGGACCACCGGGAAGAACATATCGTCGTCGATCTGGAAATCGGCCGAGATGTAGGGCTGGGTGCGCTGGGTGAGGGCTCTAACATCCGCCTTTTCGGGGGCATTCGATTCGCCCATTTCAAAGGCAAGGGTTCTGTCTCGACAGACTACTACTCGAATTTTGGTGGTGGTGACTATGACATCGAAACGTCCGATGTCGATGTCAAAAGGAAATTTACCGGCATCGGCCCACGCATCGGCTTCGACGCGATGATGCCGCTCTCCGAGCAGTTTTCGCTCGATGTCGGCGCTGCGGGTGCATTTCTGTTCGGCAAGCAGAAGTTCGAGGCCAAGGGAAGCTACTATAGTAACTTTGACGGCGACGTTGGCGGTGGCCAGATTAATGACAGGCGATCGAAAAACACGGTCGTGCCCAATCTTGAAGCCAGTGCTGCCTTTTCCTGGCTTATAAGCGACAATGCCAAATTCTCGCTTGGATACCGAGTCGATTCCTATTTCAATGTCTACGACAATGGACCGATTTTCGGCAGTCGCGACGAGGGTGACAGGATCATCCATGGGCCGTTCATCAAGTTCACCATTGGCACGGGTGGTGACGGCGGATAGCCGTATCGCCGCCCACGCCTTATGACTACCTTTGGCGGGAGAGGGTGCCTGACATGACAGCAATCACTGCTTCATTTCGCTCGCTGCCACTCTTTCGGGTATTTCTGGCTGCACTTTTGGTGGTGGTGCTCGCCCTTTATTTCTGGACGCAGTCCCGCTATCCGCAGCTTAATGACAAGGCGGTCATGTCGGGGACCATCCAGCTCGAAGACCCTTTGAGCTTCGAGGCAGCAATCCAATTCGAACCCACTGCGCCTCTGTGGAAGAAAATAGCCTTCACCACCATCAACTGGATCAAGACCAATCGCCGCGGCATGACATTCGGTGTGCTGTTCGGGGCCGCCTTCCTCACCTTGATGAGATATCTACCGAGGCGAAGCTTCCGCGGTAGCTTTGCCAATTCTGCGCTGGGCCTTGTGCTCGGTGCACCGCTCGGCGTTTGCGTCAATTGCGCGGCTCCCATTGCCAAGGGCCTGTTCAACTCAGGCGCGCGAGTCGAGACAGCCCTTTCAGCGATGATCGCTTCTCCAACACTCAACATCGTCGTCGTCGCCATGGCATTTTCAATCCTGCCGTTCTACGTCGCCGTGACGAAACTTGCACTCAGCCTTTTCGTCATTCTCATCGGCGTGCCGCTCGTCGTGCGCATGCTGCCGCTGGGCCAGCGGCGCGTTGCGGTTGACGCAATACCGGAAGCCGTCTGCATCGTCCCGCCTGAGCGCGGCGCCTTTGAGGGTCCGCTTTCCGCTATTGGCGGGTTCATCGCCGATTTCGCCAAGGACTTCTGGTACATCACACGGATGACCGTGCCTCTCATGCTGCTTGCCGGATTTCTCGGCGCGGTCGGTGCTAATCTTTTGCCGCTCGAGACGCTGAAGGACGCGCCGATCAACATCTTCACGTTGGCTGCCATCGCAGCTGTCGGCGTGTTTCTGCCTGTCCCCATTTCCTTCGACGTGGTCATCGCCGCGACACTCCTGAACGCCGGGCTGCCCATCAGCGTCGTCATGGTCCTGGTGTTCAGTCTCGGCATCTTCAGCGTCTACAGCTTCATGATCGTCGCTTCGTCGATGTCCTGGCGAGCCGCCTTCCTTGTGTCAGCAATGATCGTCGTGCTTGCGGTCATTGCGGGCTATGGGACGGATCTGTACAACGCTCACATGATCGCCAATTCGCTCGATTATCTAAGAAGCTGAGGGACAATCGTCACATTGTTCGCGGTCTGGCTATTTGCCGGTGCCCTTGGGCATGTACCGCATAACGGGTGATATCAGAACGATAGCGATGGCGGCCCCGATGAAAGCCGAATAGATCGGCGCCTGCCACGGCAAGCCCAATTCGCCGCCTACTGCCTTGAATATGATGCCGGCTGCCGCTGCTCCCGCGGTGCAAACCAGGATGTTGGCGAAGAGATGGTGGTGGGTACGAAGCGTCTCCAGCCATCCGCATAAACCGCCGACGACGAACCACACCGCGACTGCGTAAATGGTCACTTGGCCCAGCATGTCAGTTCCCCTGATGTCCGTTCCTATCCACAACAATGGACTTGGAGGCGGCGGCTGAAAAGTCCCAATCTTTCAAGCTCGAAGGGTTCTCAAAGTGGTCTGCCAAAATCGTCCAAAAGCGGAACTTTTTGACTGTCCACTCGATTGGTAGGTTGGGGCCATCTCTTGATGAACCGAGGTGTGCCTTGACTGCCAAACTGTCCGTCAATGTGAATGCCGTCGCCTTCCTGCGCAACCGGCGCAACTTGCCCTGGCCCAGCGTCGAAGGGCTGGGTCGCGTCGCACTCCAGGCAGGTGCCTATGGACTCACCGTCCATCCGCGGCCCGATGAGCGCCACATCCGCAAAAGCGATGTCGGCGTTTTGCGCGACATGATCCGCAGGGATTTTCCCGCCCGCGAATTCAATATCGAAGGCAATCCCGACGCGCAGTTCGTGAAGCTGGTGCATGAGGCGAAGCCCGACCAGGTCACTCTGGTGCCGGACGACATCAGGCAAGTGACATCCGATCATGGCTGGGACATCGCTGCGCATAAGAGCTTCCTCACCGACGTCATCGGGCTCATGCGCTCAAACGGAATGCGCGTGTCGCTCTTCGTCGATGCCGAGCCCGAACTGCCTTACCTCGCCAAGGAAGTCGGTGCTGACCGGGTCGAGATCTATACCGGGCCCTATGGAGGCGCTTTCGAGAGGGCCGAAATGGAGCGCGAGTTCCGCAAGGTCGTCGAAACGGGCAAGGCGGCGGAGAAAGCGGGCGTCGGCCTCAATGCCGGCCATGATCTCACGCGCGAAAACCTGCCGCGCCTCGTTGCGTCCTTGCCCAATCTGCTCGAAGTCTCAATCGGCCATGCAATAACGGCGGACGCGCTGATGGTCGGCATGGCGGAAGCCGTGCGCCTGTTTCGCAGGGCTTGCGGTGATTTAAGGAGCGAAGCCGCTTAGGATGGTCTAGGCTGCGGGCCGAGGGGACATCCATGACAGCCAGCCTTATTACTCTCGTCACGATCGGGTTCGTGCAATTGCTTGCGGTCATCAGCCCAGGCCCGAGTTTTCTGATCACGGCGCAGACGGCCGTGGCGCGATCGCGCCTCGATGGCATCAAGATCGCAATCGGCCTCGGCGCCGGTACGCTAGTGTGGTCAAGTGCGGCTCTGCTCGGGCTCAACGCGATCTTCCGGCTGTATCACTGGCTCTTCGTGGGCATGAAGATCGCGGGTGCCTTGTTCCTCCTGTGGATCGCGATCCAGATCTTCCGGCATGCCAGGTCTCCTGTTGAGTTGGGCGAGGACAATGGCGAGGCGGCCAGACGCAGTCCGCTCCTGCGCGGCTTCGTCACCCAGATCTCGAACCCCAAGGTGGCCGTGTTCTTCGGCTCGATCTTCGTCGCCATGCTGCCGCAAGATGTGCCCGGCTGGATGGTGGCGGCGCTCATCGCGATCGTCACCGCCAATGAGGTGGTGTGGTACACACTGGTGGCTCTGTGCTTTGGCTCAGGGCCTGTCCGGCGCTTCTATCTCGCCGCCAAAGCATGGATTGACAGAGCCACGGGCTTATTCCTCGCCGTGTTGAGCCTCAGGCTCCTGCTGCGCGCTACAGACATGGCCTGATCTGAAGAAAATCTAGATATCTCAATAGTTTCTAAGAACCATGCCATCGGGAATGGATGTGCGGGTCGCGCGTATATTGGTCCGAAGAGGGCTCCCTTCTGAAGGTGGCACATGCAAAGGACGAAGACCGTCAACGAACAACCTTTTGGCCTCTTTGGCAGACTGGCCGGTCGTTTTCACAGCTATTTTGCCTATGCGCGCGCCAAGCGCAGCTTGAGCGCGCTTGACGATCATTTGCTGCGCGATCTCGGCATCTCACGGGGCGAGATCGATTTCGTCATCCGTAGCCCGGGGCGGCGGCCGTGACAAAGCCGACATTGCCTGATCTGCGCGAAGTTTATATGGGCTATGGAGCAGCAGCGGACGCGCTTCTTCCCGGCATGACGGAAATGGCGAGATTCTTCTGTCTGGTCCATGGAGATGCGCGCGGTGAGGCCGCTCGACATAGCGATAGCAGGATGCGGGCCGGCGGGACTGGCCGCCGCCCTGGCACTTTCGCGGACGGGTCATAGAGTCCGTCTCTTCGATCAGTTCGACGCGCCGCGCCCCGTAGGCTCGGGCCTTATGATGCAGCCGGCTGGCCTCGATGTCCTCGACTTGCTCGGCCTCGGCGATGACCTGCGCAAGCTGGGCGCTCCCATCGACCGATTGTTCGGGCGCGAAGCCCATTCGGGCCGCATCGTCCTCGATGTGCGCTATCAGGCATTGCGCGATGGACGAAGGGGCCTCGCTGTGCATCGTTCGGCGCTCTTCGCCGTCCTGTTCGGTGCGGTCAAGGCTGCCGACATCGCGATCGAAACCACCATGAAGATCGAGGCTATCGATCGAGTGGCGGAGCGGCGGCCGATGCTGGTCGCCGGCAATGGCCGGCGCTTCGGGCCGTTCGATCTCATCATCGACGCACTCGGCAGCCGGTCGCCCCTGATCGGCGAGGCAGCCGCGCCGGCAACGCGACGCGGCCTCGCTTATGGCGCTCTGTGGACGACTCTGCCCTGGACGGGCACGGCCTTCGACGCCCGCGCGCTCGAGCAGCGCTATGAGAAAGCCTGCGTCATGATCGGCGTGCTGCCGGTCGGCAAGCGCTTCCCCGGTGACGATCTTCAGACGACATTCTTCTGGAGCCTGAAGACCATCGACTATCCACGCTGGAAAACGCGAGCACTCGGCGCCTGGCGCGACGAAGTCGTGCGGTTGTGGCCGGCAACCGAGAAGCTCATGGCCGAGGTTAATCACTCTGATCAGATGGTGCTCGCGTCCTATTCGCATCACACGCTGCCTTTGCCCTTTGGTGAGCGCATCGTCTTCATCGGCGACAGCGCCCATTCGACCAGCCCGCAATTGGGGCAGGGCGCCAACATGGCACTCCTGGACGTCAGGGCACTGACGATGGCGCTGGACAAGTCGGCGAGCCTGACCGAGGCTCTCGCCCTCTATGCGCGTCGGCGTCGCCTCCACGTCCGGCTCTACCAACTCATGAGCGCCGTGTTCACCCCCTTCTACCAGTCGGACAGCCATATCCTGCCATTCCTCAGGGACGGGCTGGTGGCTCCGCTGAGCCGGGTGCCGCTCGTGGCGCGGGGGCTTGCCCGGATCGTTTCGGGCGATGTCTGTCTGAACCGGGAATCCTGAGTCTTTTGAATCGTTCCAGGACCTGGCTCAGACGGTTTCTCAGGGTGCGGAGGGAATCCCAGGCCCTGTCTCAGGGCATGCGCCCAATGCGTCGAACGCGCTTGCCTTTGGGGTACCGATGTCTATTGTGCGCGCCGGTTTTGGGGCATTCGCCCCTGTTCTTCATTTGTCAGCGAGAGGGAAGTCTCATGCGCGTTTATTATGACCGGGATGCCGATGTTAACCTGATTAAAGGCAAAAAGGTCGTCATTGTGGGCTACGGCAGCCAAGGCCGGGCGCATGCCCTCAATCTGAAGGATTCGGGTGCCAAGAACCTGGCCGTGGCGCTCCGCCCCAGCTCCGCCACCGCAAAGAAGGCCGAGGCCGATGGCCTCAAGGTCATGACGGTCGCCGAGGCCGCCAAATGGGCCGACCTCATGATGATGGCGACACCCGATGAGCTCCAGGCCGATATCTGGCGGGACGAGATCGCTCCCAATATCCGCGACGGCGCGGCGATCGCCTTCGCCCATGGCCTCAATATCCATTTCAACCTGATCGAGCCCAAGAAGACGATCGATGTCCTGATGATCGCCCCCAAGGGCCCCGGCCACACGGTGCGCGGCGAATACCAGAAGGGCGGCGGCGTTCCGTGCCTCATCGCCATCCACCAGGATGCCTCGGGCAATGCGCATGACCTCGCTTTGTCTTACGCCTCGGCGATCGGCGGCGGCCGCTCCGGTATCATCGAGACGAGCTTCAAGGAAGAATGCGAAACCGATCTCTTCGGCGAGCAGGTCGTGCTGTGCGGCGGGCTCGTCGAGCTGATCCGTGCCGGTTACGAGACGCTGGTCGAAGCCGGCTATGCGCCGGAAATGGCTTATTTCGAATGCCTGCACGAGGTGAAGCTCATCGTCGATCTCATCTATGAGGGCGGCATCGCCAATATGAACTACTCGATCTCCAACACCGCGGAATTCGGGGAATATCAAACAGGCCCGCGCATCATCACCGATGCGACGAAGCAGGAAATGCGCCGTGTGCTGAAGGATATCCAGACCGGCAAGTTCACCTCCGAATGGATCCGCGAATGCAAGGCGGGCCAACCGAGCTTCAAGGCCACGCGCCGCGTCAACGACGCCCATCCGATCGAGGAAGTCGGTGAGAAGCTGCGCGCCATGATGCCGTGGATTTCCAAGAACAAGCTCGTCGACAAGACCCGGAATTGAGCATTTTCCAGCTGAGCTGCACCGCCTTCCTCCGGCGGCGCAGCTATCGGCTGGCGTAGCGTCCTCTATCCAAGATGACTATTGCGGTGCTCTGCGCAACGGGGCAAGGATTCGCCCATGATCCTTCGCCGCATCGGCTTTATCGCATTCTTTGGCGCGCTCATGGCCTGCGCGCTTTCGGCGTGGGCGCAAACGCCGCCGAGTCCCCCGCCTGAAAAGGTCGACCAGCTGATCAAGCTGCTGGCCGACCCTGCCGTGAAGGAATGGCTTTCACAGCAGGTGCAGGCTCCGACGCCGCCCGTGGCCGCTGCGCCTGCGGGTGCCGGTCCACAAGCCATGCAGCCCTCCATGGTTTCCTCGACGCTCGAGCGCGTGAAGCAGCACCTCGAAAGCCTCGCCATGGCCTGGCCCCGGTTGCCGGCGAAATACCAGCGCAGCAAAGACATACTGATGGTCGAATTCGCCGACCGCGGCGTCATGGGCATTGTTCTTATCATCGCCTTCTTCATTGCTGTCGGTGCCGGTCTTGCTTATGTGGCCTTGCGGCTGACAAGGCCTCTGCGCCTGTGGATCATCGCCTTGCCGCGCGACACGCCGCAGGGCAGGGTGAAGAAGGTTGGTGGCCGGTTTCTGCTTATCCTGACCCTGATCGGTGCCTTCATGCTGGGCAGCGCCGGGACTTTCCTGATGTTTGAATGGCCGCCTCTCTTGCGCGAGATCGTGCTGGCCTATCTCTCAGCTGCCATTGTGATCTGGGCGGGGCGCATGTTTGCCCGCTTCGTGTTCCTGCCGCCTTTTCTTGAGGTTGACCATGCGCGTGAGGTGCGGGTCCTGAATGTCGACGATGAACGCGCCAATCACTGGTACCGATGGATTGTTATCCTGGTCACGGTATTTGCGCTGGTTGCCGCAACATTCAGCCTACTGCCGACGTTCGGGTTCACTGCGGATGACCTGCTGGCGCTCGCCGTCCCTGCGGATCTTGCGATGCTGGCGATCGGTCTTGCCGCGGTCTGGTTGAGGCCGGTGCCGTCGGCCGAAGATCATCACGCGCGCGTCGGCCACACGGCCTCATCCTGGCTGCTGACCGCATATTTCATCCTCTTGCTGTTGCTGCGGACGAGCGGCGACTTTTTCGTCTTCTGGCTCGCCGTCGTGGTCGTGGCGCTCCCGGCGGCTATCATCATCGCCCACCGGGCCGTCCATTATGTCTTGCGATCGCCCACAGCGGAGAGCGGCGGCAAGCCCGTGCCCGCCGTGACGCTTGCGGTCATCGACCGCGGCATTCGCATGGCTCTCATCGTGCTCGCCGCGTTTCTGCTCGCGCGGGCCTGGGGTCTGAACATGCATTCTATGGAAAGCAGCGATCCCATGCTCACGCCGATCCTGCGCGGAATCCTCAATGCGGTCGTCATTGCGCTGGCTGCTGATTTCGGCTGGAGCATCATCAAGGCGCTGATCGAGCGCAAGCTTGGCCTCTCTCCGCTTCCGGCGGGCGGCGAGCAGGTTCTCGAGCCGCAGCAGGCCCGGCTCAGAACGCTTCTGCCGATCATCCAGAACATCATTTTTGCCGTCATTGTCGTCATGGCGGTGCTCATGATCCTCTCCTCAATCGGCATTCAGATCGGCCCGTTGATTGCGGGTGCGGGCGTCGTCGGCGTCGCCGTGGGTTTCGGCGCGCAGACGATCGTCAAGGATGTGATCTCCGGCGTCTTCTATTTGCTCGATGATGCGTTCCGGGTAGGCGAATACATCAGCAGCGGAAAATATATGGGGACGGTCGAAAGCTTCAGCCTGCGATCGATCAAATTGCGTCATCACCGCGGGCCTTTGTTCACCATCCCGTTCGGCGAGCTCGGCGCCGTCCAAAATCAAAGCCGTGACTGGGTCACCGACAAGTTCAATATCACTGTCGGCTACGACACGGATCTCGACAAGGCGCGCAAGCTGATCAAGAAGATCGGCCTCGAGCTCGCCGCCGATCCCGAATTTTCACCCTGGGTGATCGAGCCCATCAAGATGCAAGGCGTCAAGGAATTCGGTGATTACGGAATTGTGCTGCGCATGAAGGTGACGATGAAGCCCGGCGGCGCCTTCGCGATGAAGCGCAAATTTTATTTGCAGGTTAACAAGGCCTTCAAGGAAAACGGCATCGAGCTGCCATTCCCCACCGTGCATGTACAGCAAGGAGACGTCGGCGCCGCTGTCGCCCAGGCGCATCTGGCCGCGAAGAAGAGGTCAGAGACCGAGGCCGAAGGAGCGGGTTAAGCTTCAGGCCGTGCGCTCAAGGAAGCTTTCGAGGCTCTCTGCGTCGCGGCCGGTGATCTTCCGGAAATCGCCGCTCACGGCGGCCATTTCGCCGGCGGCAGTGGCCTCTTGCAGGCTTGTGATGGCCTCGACCACAAAGGCCGGGAACTTGGCGCTTTCGAGGATCGAGACAAAGACATCGCGCGGCAGCTCGACAGCCTTTACGTCCTTGCTCCATTTGCGGGCAAGGATGTGGGCGATCTCAGTCGCGTCATAGGCCCGAGGACCGGTCATCTCATAAATCGCGTTGCCGGCCGGTCTCGCGAGCAGCGCCGTGGCTACGGCATGGGCGATCTCGGTGCGCGGGATATAGGCGACTTTTCCCTTGCTACCATACATCGCGAGCGTGCCGCTCTGCCTTGCATGCGCGATCGAACTCTCGAGATTTTCGGCATATTGATTGTCGCGCAGGACGAGATATCTGAGACCCGAGGCCTTGAGATAGGCTTCGGTTTCGGCGTGGATCCTGGCAAAGGTGAAGAGGCTCTTCGCCGCAGCATTGGTGAAGCTCGTATAGGCGATGGTCTCGATGCCTGCCGCCTTGGCCGCGTCGATCGCGGCTTTGTGCTGGCGAATGCGTTCATCGACCGCCGTCTCGCCTGAGATCAGGACAACGGAACGTTGACCTTTGAGCGCCTCGCGCATCGACTGGGGATTGTCGAAGTCGAAGAGGGCGGTCGTGAAGCCTTGGTTCGCAAAGCCCTCGAGTTTGGCTCGATCGCGCGAGCCGAGCGTCGTCTGGCCGGCCACGCCCCGCTTCGCCAGTTCAGCGGCCACAAGCTGGCCCAATCTTCCCGATGCGCCGGTCACGAAATACATGGAAATCTCCGTTGTTCTTAATTAGTCTACCGCTCTCTTTTCGAGACCAGGTTTAAATAAGGCGTCCCCCAAGTCCGCGAAAGACGGCACTTTCGGCACGCCTGGTTATGTGGAGGTAACTACCCATGCGATCGCTTGACGGCGTCGTCCGCTTTCCCCCCATGCCACCCGGCGCCGAGGCTGCCATGCTGGCGAAATGCCCGGTGCGCGATGTGCTCGACCGGATCGGCGACAAGTGGAGTGTGCTGATCCTCAAGAATCTCGAGGAAGGACCGCGACGCTTCGGGGCGCTGCGCCGTATGATCGGCGACATCTCGCAGCGCATGCTGACCCAGACCTTGCGCGATTTGCAGCGGGACGGACTGATCCTGCGCACGGTCTATCCGACGGTGCCGCCTTCCGTCGACTATCGCCTGACCAGACTTGGCGTGTCGCTCATGGGACCGCTCGAGCATCTGGTTGTATGGTCCGACCGCAATCATGCGCGCGTGCGCAAAGCGCGCGTGGCCTTCGACCGCAACACACCTGGAGGGGCCAATGGCCATCAGTGACGATCTCGGCCGATTGGCGCAGCAGGAGCAAAGGCTGCGCTTTCAGAAATTCGGCGAAGACACGGCGTGGGAGATCGGCGCAAAGCTGCAGGCGCTCGGCCGAGCTCGCACGCTTCCGATCGTCATCGACATCCGCCTTGCCAACCGGCAGCTGTTTTATGCAGCGCTTGCCGGCAGCACGCCCGATAATCCCGAATGGGTTCGGCGCAAGAGCAATGTTGTCTTCCGTTATCTCAAGAGCTCCTACCGTGTCGGGCGCGAGCTGGCCCAGAAGAACGACACACTCGACCAAAATCGCGGCGTCTCCCCCATGGACTACGCCCCGCATGGCGGCAGTTTTCCCATCCATGTCGAGAGTGCGGGGATCATCGGCGCCATCACGGTCTCGGGCCTGCCGCAGCGGGAAGACCACAATCTGGTGGTCGAAGTGCTGGCGGCGCATCTCGGTCAACCGCTCGAGGGGGTGGCGCTTGGGCCGGAATAGCGCGACTATGCGCAGCCATGAACAGGCTCAAATTGCAGATGCAGGTGTCGGTCGACGGCTTCGACTCGAGTGGCCCCAGCGACGATGCGGCATGGCAGGAATTCGATCAGTATTCACGCGATCTGATCGACAGTGCCGATACGATCGTCATCGGAAGAAAGACGGCGCTCGGCTTCATCCCTTACTGGGACGAAAAGGCCAACAATCCCGGTGATCCGTGGCACGAGCTCGCCAAGCGGATCGCCAAGGCCAGAAAAGTCGTGTTCTCGAAGACGCTCGATGGCTCGCCGTGGAAAAACACCGACATCGAGACGGGTGATCTTGCCGAAGGGATCAAGCGGCGGAAACGGGTAGGTAAGAAAGACATCGTCGTCTATGGCGGCATCTCATTCGTCGCCGCCTTGGCCAGGGAAAGGCTCATCGACGAGTTTCATTTGTTCGTCAATCCGATCGCTCTCGGCAAGGGAGAGCGCATATTCGGAAGACTCGATTCTTTTCAAGAACTCAGGCTGGTCAAATCGATTGCCTACAAGAGCGGAGTTGTGCTCTTGCATTACGAACTTGGCTGAGTTTCGGCGGGACGGTCGGCGGCCATCTCGCTCGTGCGCGAGGCGAGATCGCGCATGTCCTCGCCGAGCTGCTCCAGTGCGAAGCGCAAGGTGAAGAGCCGCGCCGCTTCCTCTCGCGGCAGGCGCGTCCTGTCCTCGGCCAGGCCCTCGACCGCTTGCGCCAAGGCGCGGATGCTGGTCTGATAATTGTCGATGGATGGTGCGGCGGTGCGGCCGAGAAGGCTCGCCGAAATGCCGCGAAGCATGGCTCCTGCCTCTTTCCTCAGCACTGCAAGCACTGGCGTGAAATCGGCGATGATCGCTTCCGGCAAGGGCTTGACCGCCGCACGTCCCGTCATCACGAGGTCGTGGCGGACGCGATAGAGGGTGCGGACCACGGGCTCGGGATCGCGATCGTCGCTCACTCGCATCTTGCGCTCGCGCGCCGCCTCTTCGGCCGCGGTTTCGGCCTGTTTGAGGGCGGCTCGTATCCTGGCGTGAAGCGGCGGTACGCCCTGGCGGCCGAGATCATTGGTGAGACCTTCCATGAGGCGGTCCATGAGATCGGCATTGAGGCTCGCGACCTTGGCTGCCGCTTCGCGCAACTGGCTGTGGGCACGCACGGGAAGGATGACGAACGTGACGGCGAGCGCCACGATATTCCCGATGACGATCTCGAAAACGCGATCGAGAGCCGAAACCAGCGGGCTCGCGGCCCTGCCGTATATCGGCAGCATCACAATGAGAGCGGTGACGGGAGCCACGCGAAAGCTCGGATTGACCGCGGCAAGGAAGGCGAGCGGCAAGATGGCCACGGCGATGGCAATAGCGAGGCCGGGATCGCTTGCATGCGGAATGGTGATGGCGACGACGGCGCCATAGAGGCCTCCGGCGATCGTACCCCAAAGGCGGTCGAGAGCGGCCTTGAGCGAGCCGCCGACACTCGTCTGGACGACGAGTAAGGCGGTGATGACGGCCCACCAGCCTTGCGGAAGCCCGGCGAGCTTCACCACCGCGAAGGCGGCGATGACGGCGATCACAACACGAAGCGCGTGGCGCAGCTCGGCGATATGGTTGCGCAGAAAGGTGAGGGGGTTCTCGAAGGTCACCGCTTCAGCTCGATGATGTCGAGCTTCGATTCATACTTGGGCGAGGGAAATTCGAGGCGCACACGGTTCTTGTCGGGCCGCATCGCATAGGCGACTTGGTCGCGATCCGGATCGCTGCCGTACTTCTTCGGCTTCTCGTCGGCGTAATAGAGCACGCCCAGATAGGTCAGCCTAGTATCGCTGTCGGTATAGAAAGCGCCTGCCGTGCGCTGCGAACCGGTGCGCTTCTCAAGCTTCCAGCCCGAGCCATCGTCGGTGACGCGGCATTTGAACCAGCCATAGACGGTGAGCGGCAGGTTGCCGCCGAGCTTTATTGTGCGACACTGCCAATTGCCAGTGAAGTCGAAGCCCTCAGAGAAAGCGAGGTTCTTACCGGCGAGGACCACGTCGAGTGTAGCGACATCGGCGGGCGTGCCGCCCTTTTTCGCCTCTGAAATGGCATCGGTGCGGACCTTGTCGAATGAAGCCAGGCGGGCCTTGTCCGCCGCCGTCATGATCTTGCCGATCTCGCCATCGGCATTTGCCGTCACCGCGAAGCCGATCATGGCCACGATCAATGACCCGCAGCGTACGAGGTTCTTCAGCATTGCGAGATTCTCCGAGTCAACCCGGGGACCGATGCTAGAGATTGAGACGCCCAGCAGCAAGCCTGTGCAAGACCGTGGAAACGCAGGAGCGATGGCTTTGGAGCACCGGCGCTCTATGGTAACTTTGCCCCATGGCATCACGAGCGTCGCTCATCTGGCTCGCTTTCTTCGCGATACTCCTGTCCGCTTGCGACTCTGCGGAGGACCTGGTGAATAGAAGATTGCCGCCGGTCCCTGTGGAGCAGCATCGCACAACGGCCATTCAATCAGCACAAACGGGGATCGCGCAACTTGGCGAAGCCAATGTCGGTTTCAACCTGCGTATCGAGGAAATTGCGGCTGCTCTGAATGCGAATGGCTTCGCCGAGAGGCTGGGCGTCGGACAATTGAGGCTGCGCGGAGACCGCCAGCTCATCCTTGCGGAAATGGAAGTGGCAAGGACCTTCTCCAGCGGAGATTTCCCCGAATTCGATGAAAATACGAAAAGCCTGATTGACGGTATGAAACCGGAGATCAAGGGAAGAATTGTCATCGGGCTGGGCTTGGCCAGTACCGACGCTGTTTCGGAAGATGGTCGACTTACGATTGGTCTTCGTCTGCTTCCACTCTTCCGAAATGTGGATGTGGAGCGCGTGGCTCTGGCCGGGAAGCTTGAAGTCAATGTCCTGGTCACGCTGATGAACCGCATGGCGGACAAAGTATCGGTCGAGTTGAGCCAGACGGAATTCGCAAAAGTGTCCTTTCCGACAATTCCCTTCAAGCAAGCTGATCTTTCGCGCTTGATCGCATTCAAGAATGCCCATGATGTTGATGAAAGGATGCTCTTCCCGGCAAAGCCGATTCCGTCGCCGACATATGTGCGATCTGAGGCTTGGCTCATCGATGGCGGCAATGTCACTTTCATTGCAGAGCTTGCACCTGTCGGCACGCCGCCCGCACCAAACTCCGCCGCTGCCGGCGATGAGGACTATACTCACTTGCAGACCGAGTTCGCAGGAAAATTGATGCAGGGTCTGGGTGTTGCCGATGCGGCATCAGCCGACTGGATCGCGGTGAGCAAAAGGCTGGTCGCCCAGCGCTTCAATGCCGCGGTCGAACAGGGGCAGCCTTGCATAGAGGCGAAAGCCTTGCTGCCGGCTCACACGTTTAGCAACAAGGTGGAGATACCCGATAATACGGAAATCGACTGTGCGCCGAACATCGACTGCACGCCGACGAGAGACTGCAGTGACGCAAATCTTTGCGAGCAGACCGACGTCTGCAGATCGACGCGGGATTGCCAGGTTTGCGCGCTCGGCGCGTGTTTCAACGATCCGGCCTGCGAACGCATCAAGGCTGCCGAAATATACGACTGCGAGGTCACGAAGGCCGGGCGCAAGCTCGAATGCGAGCGCATCGGGGCCCCGGCAAAAGTTGCGTGTGAGGTGGAAAAGGCAGCCACGACGGCAATGTGCGAGATGCGAAAATCCTCGCGGCAGCTTGCTTGCGAGGCAGGAGGGCAAAGTCTCACGAAATTGGCGGGAACCGGAAATATCGCAAATCTCTCCGGAACAGTTGGTGGAGCGGCTGATATTTCCATCTGTATAAGGAAACTTGCGATAGCTCCCTCGCTGGAGAGACTGGAGGCTTGGGCAAGTGTGAATGGCGAGGGAACGGTCGATCTTGGCCTCAAATATGGTCCACTGGATATTGCAGGTTATTTTGCCTGTTCGTTTCCGTGGGCCGAGGAAAAGCACATCAAGGTTGTATTGGCCGAGCAGTCCACCAAGCTCGATGCCGCCTTGGCGCTCGAAAGCTCAGCGTCAAACGCAACGTTGACCGCCGATATCAAGGCGTCGGCCTTTGTCGCCCCCATGCGTCCGGGTCCGCGTGAACTGCTCCTCCAAGGTTACGACATGCGAACAAGCTGCGCGCCTGTTGGTGCAATGCTCCATGCGATGACATTGGACGTCACACAGTCAGTTCCCGAAATCAGCGGAGATTTCAAATTGCCAGGAGAAGACCGGGCGCTTGTCTTGACTTTGGAGCCGGCAACATTTCTTCTTGGCGGTATGAATGTGGTTGCCAAGTCAATCTATACCGCGAATGCAAAGGCCCTCATTCTCAATGCTGAGCGGTCGGCGGTTCCTGTCAACTAAACCTAGTACTCACCGCGCGGCTGCGGCTGGCCGGTGACGAAGCCCGTATCGTCGAGGTGATAGATATCGGGGCGGAAATGGATGCGGCCGTCTTCAGTGGCCCAGGCCGTCAGATACATGATCCTCAGATCGGGGCCGCTTTTGACCGGCTTGTCGAGGCGCTCACCGGTTGCAGCGATGTTCTCGATCATGCCGGTATCGAAGCCATCCTGGCCGGACAGGATCCAGTCGACAAGGACATCGACGCGATCGACACGGATGCAGCCCGAGCTCAGATAGCGCGCATTCTGGCCGAACAAGTTGCGCGTCGGCGTGTCATGCAGATAGACCGAATATTTGTTCGGGAAGTTGATCTTGACCGTCGCCATGGCGTTCTGGTCGCCCGGATCCTGGCGGAAGAGATAAAGACTGCTCGGCGTCATCGACCAATCGACAGCGCGCGGATCGACCTCGCGGCCGGTCGCCTTCTCGATGACGCGAATATGCATCTTGTTGAAGACATCGCCATCCTTGGCGAGCTTGGGCAAGAGGTCGCGCTGTACGATGGAATCGGGCGCGGTCCAGTAGGGATTGAAGTTGATGTCGCTGATCCGGCTCATCAGCACGGGCGAGGGGCGATCGATCTTTCCGGCGACGATGTTGTGACGTGAATAGACAGCGCCGAAATTCACCGTCTCGAGCTGGGCTGAAGGAATGTTGACCAGGATGTAGCGCGGCCCGAGTTTCGCGGCATAGGTCGCAACCCGCGGTTGGTTGACGCGCAATTGCTGCAAACGGGCGCCTGCCGGAACATTGAGCTCGGTCAGCGTTCGGTCGTCGACCTTGCCCGTGGTGGCAAGGCCGTGATTCGACTGGAATGCCTTGACCGCATTGCGGATCTCGACCGAGAACTTCTCGGGCGTGTCGACATCGAGGCTTTCGGGCGGCAAATAGCCTTCGGCCACCAGTCGCTGGCGCAGGAACACGACCTGACCGCTGACGGCGCCTTTCTCGAGGCCATGCTCGCTGATCGTCGGCCAGCCGCCGATGCGGGTAATATGCTCATACATGTCGATCGCCGCATCCATCGCCTGAGGCGATGAGGGGGTGAGGAGGGCGGCCTGGCTCTCGCCGGCCACGATCTCCGTCTGGGTGGCGAGCTTGCCGTCTGCAGGCTTGCCTCCGAGTTGGCTTATGGAGCCGGTATAATCATTGGATTGGGCCAGGGCGGAAGCGCCAAAGCCCATCAAAAGCAGAAAAGCGAGGGTAGAAATCGGCCGTGCCATGATCGCCAAAGTCCCGGGGAAAAGTCCCCCTCAGACTCGGCCATCTTGGTAAACCGAGGCTTAATCAGCTGTTCGCCAGGGCAATCATTTCGCGGCGGAAGGGAACTTCCAGGATATCCCGCGGATTCGTGTCGAATTCCTCGGCAAAACGCCGCCCGGCATAGACGGCATGGGCAATGGCGGCGGGCGCCCAGGCGTCGCCGACCGCAGTCACGTTCGCGTTACGCTCCTTGAGATCGCGATAGAGCTTTCCAGCACAGTGGGATCCGAAGCTTGGAATTCACGTGACTTGAAGTCGCGGC
>JADMIO010841906.1_pt1 | contig 114991 bp, 86 predicted proteins | sample 8958161 | NCBI WGS metagenome assembly JADMIO01 (sample SAMN16585339, study PRJNA669376) | soil metagenome | isolation source: Crop rotation soil | place: USA: Cullars Rotation, Alabama | collected 2011
CGCGACAACTTGTCCACGTGGAATTCTAAGCTTAGGATCCCAATGTGCTGGAAAGGGGTTTCGATCAAGGCGGGAATACCCCAGGCCCCCATGATGGCCAGCGTAATGAACACCCCCGGCCAGATCTTCAATCGACCCCAAGCCAGCGGTTTGCGCCAGAAGGCGAAGCGATACAACACCAGCGCGAGACCGGGTACGAGCAAGGCAATAGGCCCTTTCGCGAGAAAGCCCAGACCCAAGGACACGTACAGAAGCCAGTGCCAGGAGGTGAAAGGGGAGAGTTTGGAGCCAAGGGACGAATCTTGAACTTCGGCTTCCGACTTCTCATTTCCCAAAAGACACTCCATCAAAGCCCAGCAAGCCAAGGCCACGAACAGCACCATGGGCATGTCCGCCACCGCCAGCCGGCCATGAACAATGACTTGGAGTGAAGTCAGCCAAGCGATGCCCGCCATCAGCCCCGCGCGGGCCCCGGCGATGCGAGAGGCAATGCCGAAGGTGACCAGTGCCACCAGCCAAGTGGCGAGCACGGAGTGCAGGCGGGCGGCAAATTCATTGATGCCAAACAGATTGTAATGCAGGCGCATCCACCAGTAGGTGAGCGGCGGCTTGTCGAAGCGGTAGCCTACCTCCATTGCTCCCTTGCCCTTGTGCATGAACTCGATGCGCTTGGCATCGGACATCTCAGGATCGGAATTGAAATAGGGCACCACCCAGGCACCGCGCCCCATCATTTCCACCGTGGCATGGGCGAAACGCGGTTCGTCCCGGTCCATCAGCGGCATTGTGCCGAGGCCTGGCAGGTAAAACAGCGCGGTCAACGCCAGCAGCACCCACCAGCCGTTGCGGCGGCAGTGATTGTCGGTGAAGCGTTCGGGGATGAGCCAGGACATGAGGTGGATACATCAGGGGCCGAGGGGCCCCTGACACGGGCGAACTCTCAGCAATTACTTCTTCGCTTCTTCCTTCTTCGCAGCAGCAGGCTTTTTCGGGGCTTGCGGCACGTAGGGCGGGTTTGTGTAGGCACCAGGAGCCACTTCCTTGATGTTCGGCGTCACATCAGCCTGGACATCGCCCAGCGCCCATTTCACACCGCCGATCAGGATGCTCTGGTAAGTGGGGTTGGTCCACACGTCTTCGCGATGGCCCATGGAGGTGTAGAACACCCGGCCATTGCCTTCCTTGCGCGCCCAGGTGTTCGGGTAGGCAGGGCGGCCATACATCGAACCGGTCATCGCCGGGGCATCCATCATCGTGAGCACATGAATGTCGGGCGAGAAGTCCTTCAGGGAGTACCACTCCTCCTGGAAGGAGAAATCGGTACCGACGTTTTCGAAGCCGGGGAACTTTGGATCAATGACGGTGTTCTTCGCCACCTGCTGGGCACCGTGGATAATGAACTCCGCGCCGAGGAAGCGCACATAGGCATCGGCCTTGTCGCCGTGGTTGAGGTAGCGCTCTGGGCCCTTCACAGCCTCGTTGTCAGTGTGGAAGGTGTCGCTCGCCGAGTGCGTGCCGATGAAGCCCTTGCCGCCCTTCACGTAATCAAAGAGGGCTTGTTTGCCTTCCTGGGACATGGGCGGGTTCTTGTCCGTGCCTTCGGAGCAAAGATCGCCGGTGGTGTAGAAGAATACGGCATCAAATTGCGCCAGATAGTCCTTGCTGAACTTGCTGCCGTCCTTGGAGAATTCGAAGGTCCAGCCATTCTTGTCGCCCAGTTCCGTGAGCACCTTTTCCGCCGCGCTGGGCCTGCCGTTTTTCCAGGTGATGGCGGAGTGCTCGAAGCCGCTCGACTTGGAGAAGAACAAGATTTTGTGCTTCGCCGTTTCAGCCGAAGCGGTGGAGAAAGCCGCCGTCAGAGAAGCGGCGCAGAGGGTGAGGACTGCCAGTTTCATGACCATAAGAGCGGGCATGCTACATGGGGCCCTTGGCAGGGGAAGTGAAAACTACGAGCAGGTGGGAAGGTAAGGGCCAGTCACCCATCGATGGCCCCAAAGTTCTCATTCCATCAAATTACAATTATCATAATAAAGAACCAAAAATGATGTTGCTTTTATTATGGTAATTATTATTGTTTCGAAACTAAACAATGGTTTACCGACACTTATCCCGAATGTTTATCCTCGCTGCTGTGCTTTGCGCACCGCACGCCTGGGGCTATTTGGGCAGCTTCGAAGACCAGGACGGCTACCAGGATGGCAGCCAGACGCCGACGCGGGATGTGACCACCTACAACGCGGGGGCCTACGGTACGAATGCCAACGGGCCGGGCGGCAGTGCCACGACGATCACGCCCAATGACGGCCTGTTCACCAAGTTCGATCAGGGTAACATTTCCGACGGCTATGGCGAGCTGGTGGCACATCACTCCCTGGGCCGCACGGGCAATGCCGGGCTGGTGCTGCGTTCCAGTGCCGGGTTTGGCGATACCGGCGGCGATGGAGCGGATTACCTGTACACCTTCGACAACCGCGATTTTGGCGGCCTGAGCCCCACCACGATCACCTCAGGTACCGTCGCGCTGGATTATTGGATGAGCCCGCAAACCTCCTTCTTCCAGACGGGCACGGTCACCAGCACCTCCTTCCTCAATTCCGCTGGAGACACCATCTTCTCCGTGGGCACAGTGGGACAGGGGATTTTCGATGCGCGGCCCTATATTCAATGGCAGGACGCGAACGGCTGGCACGTGACCAACATCCTTGGCAACAACGTGGCCTATGATCACATCATGCTGTCGTTCAATCTGGACAATAATACGGTTTCCTTCAGCTACTATGCCAGCCTCACGGGCTTGACTACGCTGCTGGCCTCTGACGTCGCCGCCGCCGCGCCTATCGACAATCTTTCGGGCATCCACTTCGTCGCTCAGGCGAATACGGAACAGAACAGGTACGACGATTTCAATATCGCCTCCTCCATCGCGGTGGTGCCTGAGCCTTCTTCGCTGCTGGTACTTCTGCTGGGTGGCATGACCTGCTTTGGCCGCCGTCGGCGGAAGTAAATCAGTGCTGTCGGTTGCGCAGGTTCATTTCCACAGAGGTGCCACTTGCTTTGCGTTCCAGGGTTCCCAAAGAGCGGCCAGCTCTTTGACAAGCTGAGCGGAAGAGACCGCGACATCCTGGGTTTCGCCTGGATCTGTGGCGACATTGTACAAGTGCCACGCATCGCCATCGCGGATCAATTTCCAATCCCCATGGCGTAGGGCGTTCTTCCTGCCCACCCGCCAATACAGGGTTTCGTGAGGCGCTTCTTTGCCCTTCCCGGTCAACAGCGGCATCAGGCTCATTCCGTCAAGATCTGAATCGGTGGGGCTGCCTGCCAGTTCCAGTGCTGTGGCGGTAGCGTCCATGGAGATCACGGGTACATTCATCGTTCGCCCTGTCGGGAGATGGCCCTTCCAGGACATGATGAAGGGCACACGGATGCCGCCTTCCCACAAGGTGCCTTTGCCGCCGCGCAACGGAGCGTTGCTGGAAGTCAGCTCTTTGGTGGGGCCGCCGTTGTCGCTGAGGAAGACGATGAGCGTATTATCTTCCAGGCCGCTCTCGCGAAGCTGCGCGATCACCGAGCCGATGCCATCATCCAGATGCGCGAGCATGGCGGCAAAAATACGACGATGGATGTCGGTGATGTGCGCAAACTTGCTCATGTAGCTGTCCATGCCCTGCATCGGGCTGTGGACGGCGTTGTAGGCCAGGTAGAGGAAGAAAGGCTGTGATTGATGACGACGGATGAAATCGCAGGCCTCACGGCTGAAGGCGTCGGTGAGATTGGCCTTTTCGTCCACCGGCTGGCTGCTGCGCAGCAATGGATTGTCGGTGTCGTACTCTGGCTCATTTTGTCCCATATGGGTGCTCCAGATAATGTTTCTGTCGGGCGATACCCAGCGACCTTGACCGCCATCGGGCAGAGTTTTTCGGCGTAGCCATGTTGTTCCCTTCAATGATGGCGGCAGGTAGTAGTGCCCCTCATGCAGGAAACCGAAGAAGTCATCGAAGCCCCGGCGCTGGGGATGAAACGGCGCGGTGCCGCCGAGATGCCATTTGCCAACCAGCGCTGTCGCGTAGCCTGCATCGCGCAAGCGGTCCGCCACCGTCTTTTCTTTGACTGGCAAACCGACCCCTGGCTCTGCATTCGCCGCGCCGATGGGATTGAACTCGAAACCAAACCGCGTCTGATACTTTCCCGTCATGAGCGCCGCGCGCGAAGCTGCGCAGAACGGCGCCGTGACATAGCCGTTGGTGAAGCGCACGCCGTGGGTTGCCAGCGCGTCAATGTTAGGTGTGGGGATGTCCTTGCCACCGTAGCACCCCAGTTCCCCATAGCCCAGGTCGTCGGCCACGATGAACACGATGTTGGGGCGCTGGTGCGGCGCTGCCATCAGAGGCAGCGCGAGGGTGAGGAACCATGCGGCGTAAAGAGACTTCATGCAAAGAGGAGCGCTGTGAACGGTGCCAGTGCATGCCTTCATGCAACGTTGGCCCAGCAGGGATCAGCCAATACTTCGCAACGCCCGTGTCCCCGGCTCCCAAGCCAGGCCCCAGTCACGCATCGTTTCCAGCACCGGACCGAGCGATCTGCCTTTCTTGGTAAGGCGGTAGGCGAGGCGCTTGGGGCTGTCTTCGACAGGCATTTGCTCAACGATACCATGACGCAGCAGGCGCTCCAGGCGTTCGCTCAGAATGTTGGTGGGGATGCCTTCCGGCGAACTGGTGAAATCCTTGAAGCGGCTGCGTCCCAGGAAGAGGTCGCGAACGACTAGCAGCGTCCAGCGGTCACCCGCCATGTCGAGCAAACAGGCGACGGGGCAGGGGGAACGCCGGGGTTCTTGAGGACTGCTTGGCTGGGCTTTTGGCATGTCCAACAGGTATCTCAAAATCACTTGCAATCTACAAGTAATATTGCTTGCAAAATGAAAGTGTTATCGAAAGCTGCCTCATCGTATGACTGCCAATGATGAGCCCCATCTTGAAGCCCCGGGCGCGGGCCTGCCCCCACTTGAACTGCGCATCGCAAGGCTGCTCTTTGCCTTCAGGAGGTGGACTGGAAACCAGGGCTCGTTCACGGCTCATTTTCAGCGTGAGCGTGAAGCGATCCGCCAACTGATCCGCTCCTGCGATGCGGAGACAGGTGCGCGCCGTGTGCTGATAAAACGCCCGCCAGGGCTTGAGGACAGCAGCCGCTACTGGTCTGTGTGGATGACCTTGGATCACCTGCGCATGGTCAACAATGGCATTGCCCGAACCATTGGAGCCCTGACCCAAGGAATAGTGCCGCCCGGCAAAGCCAGCACCGCCGCGGTCAAGCCGAGTCCAGAAACTGGCACGGATATCGCCGATGCTTATGAGGGCTCTTGCGAAGCTGTGCTCTCTGCTGTGGCCGCGACTTCCACTTTAAAAACGGCGGCGCGATTTACTCATCCCTGGTTTGGGGCGCTCGATGCGGCGGGGTGGCATGCAATGGCCGGGACGCATCTGGGCCTGCACCGGGTGCAGCTCGAGCGGATCATCGCAGGATTGGTGTAATACGCTGTCCTTGTTAGTGAGGTGCGACCTCGATCAAATCACCTGATACCGTTACCGGCCGCTCGTCAGAAACGACCGCGAACCATGTGGTGGCTTCGGCGGGCAGCTTGGCTTCATAGAGGCCATCGCCGGTCTTCGTGGCAGGAAGCGGCAGCCACTCCCGTTTCATCACATCGGGGTTGGCCTTGGCCCAGTACACTTCGGCTTTCGCCAGCGGTTGCGGCGTCGTGACCTTGAAGCTGGCGAGCAGGGGATCACTGGTCTTTTCAACCTTTACCTTTGGCAGGGGCTGGCCGATGCCGCTGAGATAGTAATCAAAGAACGGCACTTCCATGGCCAGCCAATTGGCCTTGCTGCCGCTGGGTGTGGGGAAGGGTTGGAAGGCGGTGGGCTTGAAGGGCGCGGCCCCTTTGTTGCTGGGAAACACGGTGCCGCCTGGCAGGGGCACCTTGTGGTTCGCGTTGGGTGCGTAGAGGTGGTTTTTCTCCCCAGGAATGGCATCGAGTGTGGCCTGCACGGCGCGGGGATAATAGAAGAAATCATTGGCCGCACCGGCAGTGAAGAACGCCGCCTTGATGCCCGGTGCGCGACGCCCGGCATCCAGGTCACGGAGCCAGCGCGCACGCTCGGCATCATCGGTCATCTTCGCCATCGTGGTGTTGGCCTGGGCCGTCAGGTCGTAGAAGCCGCAGCCGAAGACGGCGAAGCCCGCCTTCACCTGATCGCCAGCGAGACCGCAGACCATCGTGGTCATGTACCCGCCCCACGAGATGCCTGCCACGCCGATGCGCGAGGTATCGACGTCAGGCTGAGCTCGCAGCAGGTAGAGCGATTTCATCGCACTGAGCACGGCATCAAAGATCACGCTGGCACTGCCGTCCGGCGTGGCCAGCCAGCGGCCTTCGCCATACTTGAGCGAGTTCCACGAGCCCTTGGTTTCTTTGAGCTTGTCGGGGTTGGCAATCCCCGGCAGGTCCGGTGCCACGGCGATGTAGCCGCGCTGCGCCCAGGCCATGGCCTTCTCTTCCTCCGCACTGCCGCCGCCCCCGTGCAGCACCAGCATGCCGGGATGCTTGCCGGGGGCCTTTGGCGTGGCGATCACGGCGAAGATTTCGGAATGGTCGCGTGAACGGAAGACCACGTGCCGCACCGTGATGTTATCGGGCGGCGCGATGGCAGGAGGTATCTCGCGCAGGATTTCAGGCGCCCTGCCATCAAGATAGGGCGCAAAAGGATCAGCGTGCAGCGCGACAGGCGCGGCTAGCACGAATGCGATGAGGAACAGGAGGCGGAACATGGGTTGGCTGGAAAATAAATGCGTAAGTTATTGCGCGCCATGCTTCTGCATCTCTTCCTGCACCGCACGATGCGCTGTGGAGCGGAGGAACTTGGCGTACTCGGCATCCAGCCCTTCTGGCACAAAACTGTTGTTCTCCACGCTTTTGCCAAAGATGACCTCATACCACACGCAGGCACCGAGGTATTCACCGGCCATGCTGGCGTGATGGCCGTCCATGCCCAGCGTGTTTTTGTCGCCGGTCTTCTTCCACTTCCAGCCGACGTTCAATGAATGCGCCTGATCAGGCAGTTCGCCGGGCTTGGCTTTCTTGGAATCGAACGGCGGGGCAATGGGTCGGAAACCCCACTGCTTATCACGGTTGGCCAGATGAAATGCATCGCCCACTGGCAACCGCTTCACGTTCAGTTCCTTGGCGATGGTGGTATAGGCGCTCGAAAGACCCTGATACATTTCGTCCTGCGTTTTCGGCTCATCTGGCTTGGGAGCTTTGGCGGAGAAACGTGGGTCGTCGAGGCGGTACTCCCAGGTCTCGTGCAGCAGCAAGGTCGCGTCTGGTGCAAGGGCGCGAATGTAGTCGCTCAACTGTTTGGCGAACGGACGGTAAGTTTGCAGGTTGTGGCTGAGAATGCTCGCCTGTTGAAAGGTGATCACATCCCAATGCTCGCTGGTGAGATCCGACTTCAAGCTCTTGCCCTTGGTGTAGAGTCCCAGCTTGTCCTTCGGGTCTTTCTCAAACGCCTGCGCTTTCTTCCAATGCACCTCCATGCTCGCGCCGCCGACATTGTCTTCGCGCAGGATCAAGGTATCGCCCGCGGCCTTGGCAATGCCGCCGAGGTAATGCGTGGCATTGGCGGAGAAGCTGTTGCCGACGGTCAGCAAACGGATGGTCTTGCCTGTCTGCGGCGTTTCAGCATGTGCATTCGCCGCGAATGATGCGGCAACGAGCAGGGCGAGGCAGTGGATGCGTTTTGTGAAAACAAAGGACATGACAGTGTGAGACACAAAGGTTGGCTTTTAGGGCTTCACAGGCGCTGGCAGCTTGCAGGATTGCCAGGCAAGGAAGCGCCAGTGGCCGTTCTCATTGCGCCACACGGCGAGGTAGCTCAGTGTGAGGACCGACTCACCCGCTGCGTTCGCCACGGTGACCTTGTTACGGCCTGTCATCAGTGCGATATCAGCGGAGGGGAAGGTGAACTTCCGCTCCTCATAATCGAAGGTCAGGTACTTGGTTTTTCCGCTGAGCAGCGTGTCGATGTAGGAGGCCTTGGTGTCTACTGTGCCGCTGGAATGAGCGTAGCGCAGTTCATCCGAAAACAGGGCCTCAAGCTGCGCCTTGTCCGGATGCGTGGTGGCTTGCACCCGCGCGTCATCGGCGGCGGTGACCGCAGCCGTGGCGTCGGCGGCGTGGGAGAGAGTAACAAGGGAAAGGGCGAGCAGGGCAAAGAGAGCTTTCATGGAGTGAATGGAGGAAACGACGGTAAACCTGTGATCATGCATGCACACGTGGCACATCAGCCGATTGTAAAAAGATTGTGGGTCCCAGCCCAAGCATTTACTGCCCCATGCGTATGGCTGTAGAATCCATTTCACTCATGAAAAAACTGCCGTTCCTTGTTCTCGGCCCTCTTTCCTTCGCCGTCCTGTGTCAGGCCCAGCCTGCGGTCACGATTTACAATCAGAACTTTGGCACGGTGCGCGATGTGGTGCCGCTGGATCTGAAGGAGGGCATCAATGATGTCCGGTTTACCGATACCACGGCCCATGTGGAGACAGACTCGGTGATCCTGCGCGATCCCAAGGGCGCTGTGAAACTGCGCATTCTGGAACAGAACTACCGCAATGATCCCGTGTCCGCCGGTCTGCTGCTTTCCCTCAACGAGGGCAAGGTGATCGACTTCTTTGTCAGAGGCGGCACTGGCCAGCCTGACAAGACGGTGAAAGGCAAAATCATCCGCAGCGGCTACACCCCGCATTCCGATGCCGCCATGCAGCGCTACGGCAACAGGTATTACCAGGGCCAGATGCTGATGAACCAAGGCATGACGCCCATTGTCGAGGTGGAAGGGCAGCTGATGTTCTCGCTGCCAGGGGAGCCGCGGTTTCCCTCACTGGCGGATGACACTGTATTAAAGCCAACGCTGATGTGGCGCCTGCATGCTGAGAAGGCGGCCAAGCTGGACGCCGAGATTGCCTATGTGACCGGCGGCATGAGCTGGGAGGCCGCGTACAACGTCACTTCACCTGAGAAAGGCGACATACTGGACCTCAGGGGCTGGGTGACGATGGACAACCAAAGCGGCAAAACCTTCAACGAGGCGAAGGTGCAGCTCGTGGCTGGCGATGTGGCGAAGCTGGAAGGTAATGACCCACGCACCGCTGATCCTTTTGCCTCAAGGGCGGCGGGCTTCGCTGCCGACATGTCCGCACCCCGCGTTACTGAGAAGTCCTTCGACGAATATCATCTCTACAGTTTGCCTCTGCCTGCCACGCTGCATGACCGGGAGACCAAGCAGGTGGAGTTCGTCCGCGCCTCCGGCGTCAAGGCGGAGCGGGTCTACGTGTACGACGGCTTGAAGGTGGATGTGAACCGCTACGGCAACTACAACATGTACAACGTCCGCGATCAGGAGGAGTACGGCACCGAGAGCAATCCGAAGGTGGCGGTGATGCGCGAGATCAAAAACAGTGAGGCCAATCACATGGGCCTGCCGCTGCCGCGCGGCAAGGTGCGCTTCTACCGCCAGGATGACGAAGGCCAGGCGCAGTTTGTGGGTGAAAATCTGATCGATCACACGCCGAAGGACGAAACACTGCGCATCTATACCGGCAATGCCTTCGATTTAGCAGGCGAACGCAAACGCACCAACTTCCGCCGCGATAACAACGGTCATTGGATCGAGGAGACCTTTGAAATCAAGGTGCGCAACCATAAGAAGGAGGCGGCGGAGATTCGGGTCGTCGAGCACCTCTACCGTTGGAACAATTGGGATATCAAGGAGTCCTCGGCCAGCTATCTGAAAACCGACGCGCAAACAATGGAGTTCCGCACGCCGCTGAAGCCGGATGAGGAGCGCGTCATCACTTACACCGTGCACTATTCCTGGTGAATCACGGATGCGGTTTCACCAGCGTCATTACGCACTCCAGATGGCGGGTCTGTGGAAAAAGGTCAAACGGGCGCACGCGCTTCAATTCGTAGCCAGCGGCGGTGAAGAGCACGAGATCGCGCATTTGCGTGGGCGGGTTGCAGGAGACGTAGACCACGGCGCGCGGACCGAACGCGAAAAGCTGCTCGAGGAAGCCCTCGCTGCAACCGGCGCGTGGGGGATCGACGATGACGACGGTGTCACTGGCCGGGCGAGTGATGCCAGCGAAGATGTGACGGGCGTCGGCAGCAATGAACTCGCAGTTGGTGAAGCCGTTCAGCTCGGCATTGTGCTTGGCTTTTTCCACGGCGGTTTCGCTTACCTCGACACCGCTGATGTGCTCGAAGCGATTGGCAGCGCAAAGGCCGAAGAGGCCGCTGCCGCAGTAGGCATCGATCAATGAATGCGCGCCGCTGGCGACGGCTTCATCAATGACGTGTTCGACGAAGGAAGGCAGGATGAAGGGATTGTTCTGGAAGAAGTCACCGGCCTGGAATTCGAACTTCACTCCGCTGACTTCCTCGCGCGCCAGTTCCTTGGGCTGAGTGAGCACCTTGCCGCTCGCGGAGCGCAGGAGCAGGGTGGCTCCATTCTTGTACTCGGTGCGACCGCTGAGCACTTCTTCGCGTACTTGAGTCAGGCGTTCATTCAGCTCCGGCATGGCGATGGGGCAGGTCTTCACATCGATCATCGCGTTGCGCGTGCTGGCACGCAGGAAGCCGATCTCGCCGACCGCGCCGTTCTTGGGCCGGTGGAAGTGCGGGGTGATCTTGGAGCGATAATTGAAGACTTGTGGCGAGGGGGCGACGGGCTCGACGTCGAAATCAATCTTCGCCATGTGCTTGAGCAGCTCCGCCACCTGCACGCGTTTCCATTTGAGCTGCTCCTCGTATCCTACATGTTGATACTGGCAGCCGCCGCATTTGCCGAACAGAGGGCACAGCGGATCGATGCGGTGGGGAGAGGCCTCGATGACTTCGACCAGATCCGCCTCGCTGTAGTTCTTGTGGTTGCGGAAGACGCTGGCCCTCACCTTTTCACCCGGAAGGGCGAAGGGGACGAACACCACCCAATCATTCAACCGCCCCAGGCCCACGCCTTCATTGGTGAGCTTGTCGATGCTCAGCTCGATTTCCTGATGATAGGCGAAGGGGACGGGATTGAATTTGCGTGGGGGCGGGGGAAGCATGCGGTGTCGTGGTGGCTGGGGAGGGGCAGTGTTAAGGCAGAAGTGTTCTGTGGGAAGCTGAAAATGAAAGTGCCCGGCAGGGATTGCCGGGCACTTCGTTTGTGAGGCTTTACGCTCCGAATATCGCGGTTAGTCCGTGGTGTGCTTCACCTTGAAGCTGCGGAACTCGACCGGGTCGGTGTGACCGGCGAAACCGATGAAGCCCTTGGTGTGGTCCAGGCCCTTCGGCGGATGGGCGATCTGACTGCGGTCAAAGGTGGCGGTGTCCACGTCCAGGATCTTGGTGCCGTTCAGCGTGACGCTGATCTTGCTGCCATGGACCTGGATTTCTTCGAAGTTCCACTCGCCCACGGGGCGCTCGTAGCCGTGCTTGGCTCCCACGCAGTGGTAGAGGCTGCCGTTGTACTGGTAGGGTTCGAGCGGGTGATCCACGTGTGCGGCGTTGTAGCCTACGCTGTCGAGCACCTGGATTTCAAAGCCATCGGAAGCGGAGTGGCCGCCAAGGGGCGTGCGCAGGGCAATGCCGTTGTTGCCAGCCACAGGGGTCTTGTATTCAAAACGGATGATGCCGTTTTCAAACTCGTCCTTGGTCAGCAGATCGCCGCCCTTGCCCTTTTTGCAGCGGATGGCGCCATCGACCATTTCGTAGCTGTCCACAGCGTTCTGCCAGTTGCTGAGGTCCTTGCCATTGACGTGCTCTTCGAAGCCATCGGCGTCGCGTGAGGCCAGCGCCTTGTTCGCCTCGTCGGTGCCGATTTCGCGGATGAAAACATTGCGCCAGCGGATCTCGCTGCCGTGGGTCTGGAGCTGAATCGGGCCCTTGGGAAAAGCTGGGTCCTTCATCCAGCCATTGGGCTGCTTTTCTTCAGCCTTGGCCGGATCTTTCGCGGGCTGCTTGCCATAGGCGATGTAACCAGCCTTTTTATTGGCAAAGAAGTTTTCCAGCACCGCATTGTCTACGACGGTTTCGCCGTTGAAGACGACAGTGACGCGTTCGCCGATCATGGTGATCTTGAAGCTGTTCCATTCGCCGAGAGGCTTGTCCATCTTCTTGGATGGATCCTTGCCCGGGGAGCCTTTGCTGTTGTTCCAGAGTCCGCCGGAACCCTTGTCCTGACCAAGACCACGGGGATCACCCTGGGTCGAGTCCCAGATCTGCACCTGTGGAATGCCGCGCAGATACACGCCGCTGTCGCCTTCGGGCAGCGCCTTGTATTCCACCATCAGCTCAAAGTCGCCGTAGTCCTTGTCCGTGGTCAGATAGAGGCCTTTGCCGTCATTGACGATTTCGCCGTTCTCGACCTTCCAGTGAGCGTTGATGTTATCGGTCGAAGCCGCTCCCTTCTTGTCGGTGAGGCCACCTTCCACAGACTTCTTTTTGTATGCGGCCTGTTCTTCGGGCGACATCTTCCAAAGGTCGGTGGGATCCTGGGTGCTCCAGCCATACCAGCCGGAGAGGTCCTTGCCGTTGAACAAAGGAGAGAAGCCGGAGGGCGGAGTGTTCAGCTCAGCGGCCACAGCGGGCAACGAGGCCAGAGCGAACAAGGGGAGAAGGTAATGCAATTTCATGGTGATATGAGAAGAGAACAAACGTGCGTGGCGATAGCGGTTCTTTCCAATGTCCCGGCAATCGCGCACTGCACAAAAAAGGGCGGACTCTTTCGAGTCCGCCCTGAAGTCATCTGAAACCGTGCAGGCTTAGTTGTTAGCCGCTGGAATCGGAGCCGGTGCAGGCAGGAGACCGCCGCCAAGCTGGGCGGGATGGATCAGCTCCAGGGAGGAGGTATCCGTGGTTTCCTGGGTGACGATCTGATGGACAGGCTGGCCGGAAGGATCGATCAGCTTGGCCGTGACGAAGATCATCAGGTTGCGCTTGAAGTGATCTTCAGACTTGGTCTGGAAGAGACGGCCGATGAAGGGCAGGTCGCCAAGAAGAGGCACCTTGTCTTCCACATCCTGCACGTCTTCACGGATCAGGCCGCCCATCGCCACAGTCTGGCCATCCCATACGGTGACGGAAGTGCTGATGCTGCGCTTGGAGAAGACCGGCTGCTGGATCTTGTTTTCGGTAAGGACGGTGGTCGTCGGGTTGCCCAGGGCATCAGATCCGCTGGTTTGGATCGGGCTGCCGTAGTTGATGAAACCTTCGAACTCGGTCACTTCCGGTGCCAGCACCAAGTCAATGGTGTTGTTATCAGCACCCACGGTGGGGTTTACCTTCATGCTCACACCGACGTTCTTGGACTGGAACGCGGTAGGCGTGGTAGGAGTGACAGGGAAGGAACCGCTGGAGGAGCCACCGCCGCCAAAAAGACCAGCGCCACTGTTGGTGCCGCCGAAGTTCTGCGGGATCTGTGGCGGATCGAATTCAGTAGGATAGAGGAACTCGCGAACCACTTCGATATTGGCTTCAACACCTGGCTTGGTGGTGACGCTTGGAGCGCTCATCAGGTCCACACCCTTCTTCTGACCCAGAGCGCGAACGACGACCTGGAACTGAGGATCGGTAAGCACGCCGGTAAGGGCGAAGATACCAGGAGTGTTAACGGCGGTGGACGAGGACGAGTTCGATCCGAGCAAGCCATCAATGCTGTCAGGCGAAATGGCACGTGTGCCGAAGCGCAAGCCCTGGGTGACGCCATTGGTGCCAACTGCACCTGTACCCACACCCGGATTTTGGATGGGGAAGTCGGCACTGACGCCGTTGGAGCCGCCGGAACCGAAGGCGCGATTGCTGCCTGGGATATTGAAGGGGCCAAGGAGCCAGTCGAAGCCGAGCTCATCGGTGTTCTTTTGGGTCACTTCGACGAACTTGGTCGTCACATAAACCTGCTTGGGAGTGCGGTTGGCCTGGGACTCCACAAAGGTCTCCACCATGTCCATGTTCGGAGCGGTGTTACGCACCACGAGCTGGGAGGTGACAGGATTGAACACTGCCGAAGCGCCATCGGGGAAGGGGATGCCATTGTCCGTGAGGATTTCCTTGGCTGTCTTGCGACCACCCAGCTTGGGACCGGTGTCACCGGCTCCGGTCTTGGCGGCAAAAGGATCCGCTGGTGCGGGAGCAGCTCCACCACCGGAATCACCGGAGACGGGGGTAAGGAAATCCGGCGGCACTTTGTACACGCGGGTGATCATTTCCAGATTGTTCTCAGTGACCGGTACGACCAGCACTGCGAAGGGCTCCACCTTGAACTTCATGCCGGCGAGCTCGGTGATGTAGCGCAGGGCTTCTTCCATCGGCACATCCTTCAGATCGAGGGAGATCTGGGCGGTGGAGGGGGCGTCACCAGCTTTGAGAATGATGTTCACACCACGCTGGCTGGGATCGGAGGTATTGTCCAGATCGCGGCTCTTTACGCGCAGGTACTCCACCGCTTCCTCGATGGTGGCACCGGCAAAGGTCACCTGAGGGAACTTGATGGTCTTCATCTTCTGGATGAGATAGAGTGCGCCATCCGTCTTGCTGGCACCAAGGTCGGCAGCCACGGCGATCGCCTTGACCGGCACCTGCTCTTCCCAGGTGGCATCCACCTGTTCAATCATCAGCGCACGGCGATGATCGCGGGCGGACTTATAATAGATGCTCTTGCGCTGTTCCACACGCTCCATGCCACGACGGGCAGCGGTGTTGTAAGGATCAATGCGAAGGACTTCCTGGAACTCCTTGATGGCATTGTCGTACTGGCCCAGGTCCAGGAAAGAGTTGGCCTTTTGCAGGCTGCGCTCGACGTCCTGCACCCTCTTCACGTGCTCAGCGCTGAGTGCTGGCGGATAACGGTCTGGGTCGGCGAGGCGCTTCTTCAGAGTTTCGGCACCGCGATGGCCTGGATTGGTATCGAGGGCTTCTTCGATCAGTTCATTGGCATCCTTGTAACGGCCGGTCTTGGCGCGCTCGTTGGCCAGGGCCACGCAGGCATCCGCATACTTGACTTCAGCCAGCGTGCGCCATTCGGCGGTGGCAGGAGCATTGGGGATCGCTTCGATGGCGGCCTTGTACTGGCTCAGGGCGCCTTCAAAGTCGCCTTCAGAAAACAGTTTGTCGCCTTTCTCAATGGCCTGGCGGGCATCTTCCATCCGCGCTGTCCGTCGGGCGATTTCCCGTTCTGCTATTCCCGAGAGGGCGCTGCCCCCTCCATTTGAGCCTGCAAAGGCTGGGAGAGAAGCAGAGGAGGCCACTGCTGCTGTGAGCAGTGCGATGTTTGTGCGGCGCACAAGACCTTCAAGTCGTGTCATAGAGAGTCTGCGGGAGATATTGCTGAGATAAGGGATTCGGTTAAATAACAGAAAATCGGTGAGTTTGGCGAGGGAAATCTTCTTTTGATGCACTCGATTCGACGCAATTCTGAATTTTTTGTCGAATCCATGATGCGCCCACGACAGGCGGCGGGGATCAAACGACGTTAAGGCAAAGAGTCAAGGCACGCTTTTTGGCGAGGGTGCATGGGCCTCGGATCGGCCTGAGAGCAGGGCTGGCGAGGCAAAAGCACCTGAAAATGAAGGTTGCGCAGAGCAGAGGATGGCCTGATGAGCTCGCCTCTTTTTACTTCCTTATCATGGCGTCCCCAGCACTCGAACTCGGCAAGAAATTCCTGGCAAATAATGCGACCCAGCCCGGCGTGATGACCACGGCAAGCGGACTGCAATACCTGGTTCTCAAGGAAGGCGCAGGCAAGAGCCCCCGGCTCAAGGATGCCGTGGTAGTCCATTATCGGGGCACATTGATCAGCGGCGTGGAATTCGACAGCACTTACCGGCAGAACGAACCGGCGGAATTTCCATTGAAACGAGTCATCAAGGGCTGGAAAGAAGGGCTCCAACTGATGAAGGAAGGGGCGCACTACCGTTTCTTCCTGCCCGCCAAGCTGGCCTATGGGTCGCGCGGCTCAGGCATCGACATCGGCCCGGATGAAGCCCTCATCTTTGAAGTCGAGCTTATTAAAGTGTGGGAAGACTGACCTGCCGCTTCGCGGAATGACGAAACCCGAATGTCGAATGACGAATTAATACCCAATAGCCGGTGTTGCTTAATTCCTCAGAAATTCGTCATTCGACATTCTGGTTTCACTTCGTGACTTCGTAGCGTCATTTTAGACGGCCCCATATGTCTTCTTCAAATGCTGCACGGTCTCATCGGCCGTGTCAGCCTGAATGACCAGCAGGCTGCCGGGTTCGGCATCGGCGATGGCGAGATCGAGCGCCTTGAGGGCACCGATCACTTTTTCGATGCGACGGGTGCGGGTGGCTGATTCCAGGCCCTTGGCCATGAGTTCCATGATCTCGCCGGTCTCACGACCACGGCAGTAATCACCTTCATAGAGCCAGACGGTATCATAGTCCGCACCCAGGATGCTGCCTTGGGCAATGATGTCCTGATCGCGGCGATCGCCGGCGGCGGAGTAGACGCAGATGCGCTTCTGATGCGGGAAACCGCGCACAGCCTCGGCCATCTTGCGCAGGGCGGAAGTGTTGTGGCCATAGTCCACGATCACGGTCAGGCCGTTGAGTTCAAGAGTGTTAAAACGCCCCGCATTCAGATCCATGCTTGGCTGGAAGGTGTTGCAGCCGGAGCGGATTTTCTCATCAGCCAGATTCAGCGCCCAGGCTGCGGCGATGGCGGCAAGGGTGTTCTCCACCTGGAAGCCGATGCGGCCATTGTGGGTCAGCGGGACGTCCGCGAGCGGCATGAAGATTTCCTCGGTTTCGCCTTCGGCGCGAATGATGGAGCCGTCGCGGGTGAAGATGGCCTTGCCACCGGCCTTGCGATGTTCACGCACCACCGGATGATCGGCCTCATTGGCGAAATAAATGATCTTGCCCGTGCATTTGGGCACCATGCTGACGACCAGCGGATCGGTGGCATTGAGCACGGCGTGACCATTGGGAGACACGGCGCCGACGATGCAGCTCTTTACCACCGAGAGCTGTTCCACTGTATCAATGTCTGATATGCCGAGGTGGTCGCCATCGCCAATATTGGTCACGATCGCCACATCGCAGAGGTCAAACGACAGGCCTTCGCGAAGAATGCCCCCGCGCGCCGTTTCCAGCACAGCCGCATCCACCATGGGATTGGAAAGCACGATGCGGGCGCTCTTCGGTCCGCTGCAATCGCCGTCATCCAGCATGCGGCTGCCGACGAAGACGCCATCGGTGCTGGTCAGCCCCACGGTCAGGCCGGTCTGGGTAAGGAGATGTGCGGTGAAGCGTGCGGTGGTGGTCTTGCCGTTCACACCGGTGACGGCCACGATGGGAATGCGGCCGCTCTCCCCGGCGGGGAACATCATGTCGATCACCGTCTTGCCCACGGGCCGGGGCTGCCCTTCGGAGGGATAGAGGTGCATGCGCAGGCCGGGCCGGGCATTCAGCTCAATGATCGATCCGTTGCGGGCGCTGAGCGGCTGGCTGATATCGTGGGCCACGAGGTCGATGCCGCAAATATCAAGTCCCACGGCCTGTGCGGACTCGATGGCAGCATCGCGAATGGTGGGATGCACCATTTCGGTGACATCCACGGCGGTGCCGCCGGTGCTGAGATTGGCATTGCGGCGGATGAGGATGACGCGGTCCTTTTCGGGAATGGAATCAGGCGTCACTTCCTGCTCGCTGAGCACGGCAAGGGCCACGGCATCGATGCGGATCTTGCTCAGCGCGGCGGCGTGGTCACTGGCGCGTTTGGGGTTTTTGTTCTCCTCCGCAATCAGTTCAGTGATGGTATGAACTCCATCGCCCACCACCTGCGCAGGCTGGCGGCGCGAGGCGGCGACCAGCTCGCGCCCGATCACCAGAAGACGGAAATCCAGTCCCGTGGCGAACTGCTCCACGATGATCGAATCACTTTCTTCAAGGGCGGCTGCATAAGCGGCGGCGACTTGCTCGCGAGTGAAAAGATTGAGCGCGACACCGCGCCCCTGGTTGCCATCGCGAGGCTTCACCACCACTGGCAGGCCGATTTCTTGAGCGGCAGCCCAGGCATCTTCCGGCGAGGAGGCAGGACGTCCGGCAGGAACCGGCAGGCCTACTTCATGAAGAAGGCGGCGCGTGAGGTCCTTGTCCTGCACGATGTCTTCCGAAATGGCGCTGGTGTAGCTGGTGGCGGCGGCCAGGATTTTGCGCTGCTTGCTGCCGTAACCGATCTGAACGAGGGAGCCCTCCGTGAGGCGGCGAATGGGGATGCCGCGATCCTTGGCAGCATTGACCATGGCGCGGGTGCTGGGGCCAAGGCAGATGTCATTGGCCAGATCAGCAAGCGCTTCCTGCTCGGCGGGAAGGTCAAATTCTTTGCCCGTGGCAACGGCCTCCACCATGCGCCGCGCGAGATCCAGGGCATGGCGCCCCACATTCTCTTCATCAAACTGGAAGACCACGCGGTATACGTCGGCCTGGGTTGTTGCCACCACATGGCTGTAGCTTACCGGCGTGCTCACGCGGCTTTGCATTTCCAGCGCGATGGCGGCGATGATGGCACCCACCTCGCTGCCTTTGGCGGCCTTTGCCACACTCTTCAGGGCGGGTTCGACCTGCGGCACGAGCGCTAACAAGGCCTTTTGCCAGTCATCGGGCACGTCTTTGAAGGGCGGAATCGCCATCCAGCACTCCAAAAGCGTTTGATGGCTCCAGACGTTGGGGCCCCGCAAGGCCAGGATTTTGCGGGCGTCGGAGGTGCGAAGATCGCTGGATGTTGGGGGCTGGGACAAGCGGGGAGTGGCTTTGGAAGGCTACTGGTTATCGTAGCGGTTGCCAGCCGGTCAAGCCGAATGAGAGGGAAACCATGGGGTGGAATGACGAAGCTGGAGTGACTAAAGACGGCAACGGAGCGGATCAAATTCATTGATCACTCGTCATTTTGGCTTTGTCATTCCTCAAAGCGGCGGATTTCCCTTATATAGTCCCTGATTGAGCATGCTCGCGCTTTACAAGCGGGCAGGCAGTCAAGTATGTGATAACCACCGAGTCGTTGCCCCTTCCACCGCTACCTGCCCTCTCCACGCTTGATCCCGAAGCCCCCAGCCGATCCTTCCGAAGCCCTTTATAAGTACGCCGAGTCGCGCCTTGGCGAGGGCGAGCGCAGCATGGCGCACTTCGATACGGACCTGGATGCAAGCCTGCATTTCCACAGCGGCCTGATCGTGCTGACCAATCAGCGGCTCCTGCATGTGGAGCAGCCGCGCAATGAGAACATCCATTTCAAGGCCTGGAAGCTCACCGCGATTGACGACCTCATGCTTGAGGAACTGGGCGCAACGGCCGTGCTGCACCTGATCCAGGGCGGCACGCTGGCCTATGAATGGCGCATCACCTCTGGCTGCGTGCGCGAAGCGGATGCGTTTTTGGCCCGCTTCAAGGAACGCCAGCAGGCTCTGCGCCTCGATCCTGCCGCAGTCGGCATCCTTGCGGAGGAGACAGAGGATGACGACGAGGACGAGGATGATGAAGATCCCTTCGCCACCAAGGAGGGGGTGAAAAGCCGCCCGCTCCTGCGCCTTATCATCTTCTGCAGGCCCTGGTACAAGCTGATGGCCCTGGGCTTCGTGCTCACCGTGGCCTGTACGGCATCGGCGCTGATCGCCCCGTGGATCACCATGTCCCTGGTGGACAATGTGCTCATTCCTTTGCAGAGCGAGCAGGACCGGCCGCATGTGAAGCACATCTATCGCTTCGCCGTCAATCTGGGCGGCGCGGCGGTGCTCACTTGGCTGCTGAGCTGGGCATCCACTTATGTGGTCGCGCGGCTCGGGGAGCTCGTGGCCAGCCGAATGCGGCGCGAGACCTACAACCACCTGCAAAGGCTCTCGCTCACTTATTTTAACCGCAAGCGCACCGGCGATCTCATCTCCCGCATCGGCACGGATACGGAGCACATATCGCTCTTCATCTCGGTCAACTTCATCGATTTCCTCAAGGACATCCTGATGTTCATCGGCATCGCCGGCATTCTGGTCAGCATCAATCCGCTCCTGGCCCTCGCCGCCCTAGGCCCCATGCCCGTCGTCGGCTGGATGGTGAGCCGGGTGCGCAGCCATTTGCGCGGAGGCTTTGCGGCTGCCAGCCGTGCCTGGAGCCAGATGAACAGCGTGCTGACTGACACCATTCCCGGTGTGCGTGTGGTGAAGGCCTTCGCCCAGGAGAACCGCGAAATCGCCCGCTTCCAGGCTGCCGACCAGCATATCTTTGACGCCAATGACCGGGTCAACCGCACCTGGTCATTCTTCACCCCGATGGTGGACTTGCTCACCGACATGGGACTGATCACCGTCTGGGCCGTGGGCGCCTGGAGCGTGGCGCATGACAAGATCACCGTGGGCGTGCTCACCGGTTTTGTGCTCTACATCGGCCGCTTTTACGGCCGTGTGGAAAGCATGAGCAAGTTCTTCTCCTCGGCCCAGCGCGCCGCCACCAGCGCTCACCGCATTTTCGAAATTCTCGATGTCAAACCCGACATGGTGGCCAATGAAGGCAGCATCAAAATCGAGAAGATGAAGGGCGAAATCGAGTTCCGTGAGGTGAAGTTCCGCCACGGATCGCGCCAGATCATCAAAGGCGTGAACCTCAAGATTGAGCAGGGCGAAATGATCGGCCTTGTGGGTGCCAGCGGCGCGGGCAAGACCACGCTGGTGAACCTTGCCTGCCGCTTCTTTGATGTCAGCGAGGGCGGCATCTTCATTGATGGCGTGGATCTGCGCGAGCTGGACGTGGAGGACTACCGCCGCAACCTTGGCCTCGTGCTGCAAGAGCCTTACCTCTTCTATGGCACCATCGCGGAAAACCTCGCCTATGGCAAACCGCAGGCCACGCGTGCGGAGATCATCAAGGCGGCCAAGGCAGCGCATGCGCACAATTTCATCCTGAAGCTGGCCGATGGTTACGATTCGATGGTGGGCGAGCGCGGCCAGCAGCTCTCCGGCGGTGAGCGCCAGCGCATCAGCATTGCCCGCGCGCTCCTCATTGATCCGGCCATCCTCATTCTCGATGAGGCCACCTCATCGGTGGACACGGAGACCGAGCGCGAGATCCAGGCCGCTCTCGATGCGCTGACCACCGGCCGTACCACGATTGCCATTGCGCATCGCCTGGGCACCCTGCGCAAAGCCAACCGGCTGGTCGTGATGGATGACGGCAAGATTTCCGAAATCGGCACGCATGAGCAGCTGATGAAATCCAGCGGCACCTATGCCCGCCTGCACGCCGCGATGCTGGAGGTGACCCACGTATGAGCACCGCCCCCATGAACTTCACTTTGGAACCCGATGCCTCGGGCGGCCTGATCTTTACCAGCAGCGCCGGAACGCGCCACGAGAAAGCCAAGCCCGTGCGGCTTTTCCCATTCACCGACCCCAATGCCTGGATCTCCATCGTCAGCGCCGAAAACAAGGAGCTGTTCATGATCGAACAGCTCAGCAGCCTGCCCGATGCCCAGCAGAAGGTTTTGCGCGAAGCCCTGGCGGGCCGTGAGTTCGTGCCGGTGATCCGCTCCATCGACAGAGTCTCCCGCGCCGCCAATGGCTACAATTGGAGCGTCACGACCGACCGCGGTCCCACCGTCTTCCTGATCGAAGGCGACGAAAGCATCCAGCAACTCGGCGACTCCCGCCTCGTGGTCGTGGACAGCCGCAATACGCGCTACCTGATCCCGAACGTCAATGCGTTGGACAAGAAGAGCCGGCAGCGGCTGGAGCGGTATTATTGATGCTCAGGCCGGGGAGCGTTTGAAAATATACTGTATTATTATGTGTTACTGCTCTTGGGCATGAGTTCCCGGAGGCGGTCAAGGAACGGCTGGCCTTTGCCCAACAGGCGCTGCCGCATGGGGTGAAACCCTCGGTACAAGTTGTCATGCTGACAGCCAAAACTGTCATCTGAAGTCTGCGGACATTCCCTGGAATCCTTGATTTACGGGCATTCAAGCGTGATGCGGCCGCCCTCTCACTGTCATTTTGCACGCGCCTCCGCCAGCTCCGCTCCTGCACGGTCTCACGGCAAGACATCCGCCACAAGAAGGCGGTGCGATAGCTCAGTGTCCTCAGTTGAGGGCAATCAAAAAACATACCCTACAGCATATGAAAACATCACTACTCAGCGTGGCTTGCGCCTTCCTCACCGTAGCCGCAGTCAACGCCCAATCCGTCGAGAAAACCACGACGACGACCACTGCCTCCGATGGTTCCAGCACGACCCAGAGCACCACCACCAGCTCCGGCACCATCACCGAATACACCCCCGGCTCGACCTTCATCGTGAAGGAAACCTCCGGCCCCGTGACCTACCGCTATGGCGGCAATGTGACCTACGTCACCAGGAAGGGCAAAGTCCTGACTGATGACGACGTGAAGCTGCGCGTCAAGGTGGGCAAGCCAGTGCATGTGCACTACACCCGCGACGGTGAAGCCCGCGTGATCAGCAAGGTGGAAGTCGACGACGATTAATCCGCCCGGCGAGGCCCTGGCGGCTTCGCCATTCAACGAAGATTGGAAATCCCCGGCATCTCGACCTTCGAGATGCCGGGGATTGTTTTTTTGGGGATGCGGCGCTGGCTCGCCACCGGGCCACAAGATCTCATTGCGGCAGTAGCGAAAACCGCGCAATGAGCGTAACCTCTTGTCCCGCCCCCTTTCATGACCTCAGACGAAATCAAGACCGCCATCCTCGACATGGGCCGCAAGGCCCGCGCCGCCTCACGCGAACTGGTCAAGCTCACCAGCGAGCAGAAGAACGCCATCCTCATCGCGATGGCAGATGGAGTGATGGGGGCCGAGCCGGAGATCCTGGAAGCCAATGCCAAAGATCTGGCCAATGCTGAGAGCAACGGCCTGAGCAAGGCGATGATCGACCGCCTCATGCTCGATCACAAGCGCCTCGCCGCCATCGCTGATGCCTTGCGCGAAGTGGCGGCCCTGCCTGACCCGGTGGGGGAGCAGCTCGATGAATGGACGCGGCCCAACGGCCTGCGCATTCACAAACTGCGCGTGCCCATTGGCGTGATCGGCATCATCTTTGAATCCCGGCCTAACGTGACGGCGGATGCTGCCTCCCTTTGCTTCAAGACCAGCAACGCCACCATTCTGCGCGGAGGTTCGGAAGCGATCCACTCCAACAACGCCATCGCGGCGGCGATGCAATCCAGCGGCGCCAAGGCCGGTCTGCCAGACAGCAGCATCCAGCTCGTGCCCTTCACCGACCGCTCAAGCGTGGAGCACATGGCGCAGATGGATCAGTTCATCGACCTGATCATCCCGCGCGGAGGCAAGGGCCTGATCGAGAAGGTCGTGTCCACGGCGCGCATGCCCGTCATCAAGCATTACGACGGTGTCTGCCACGTCTATGTCCATCCCGATGCGGATCTCGACATGGCGGCGGCGATTGCGATCAACTCGAAGACCCAGAAGCCCGGCGTGTGCAACGCCTTGGAGACACTGCTGGTCCATCGCGAGGTGGCGGCCGCTTTCTATCCCAAGGTGGGCGCGCTGCTTGCGCAGGCCGGCGTGGAAATGCGCGGTGATGAAATGGCCCTGGCTCATCTGCCGATGGGCGCGAAACCCGCTGTCGAATCCGATTGGGGCACCGAGTACCTGGAGCTGATCCTTTCTTTAAAGACGGTCGCGAGCGTGGACGAAGCCATTGAGCACATCAACGCCTACGGCTCGCATCACACGGAAAGCATCATCACACGAGACGAAGCCGTGGCTCGCCACTTCATGCACAACATTGATTCCGCCGTCGTGCTCTGGAATGCCAGCACGCGATTCAACGATGGGGGCGAATTTGGCTTCGGAGCGGAGATCGGAATTAGCACCGACAAGCTGCACGCGAGGGGGCCGATGGGACTGGCTGAATTGACCAGCTATAAGTATTTGGTGTTTGGCGAAGGCCAAATTCGTGGCTGATTGAATTACTGCTTCAGCCATCTGGAGTATAATTCGAGGGGGAGAGCGATCAAATCTGGCCGATTCCTCTCAAAAATGAGATATTCACACCCTCGTCCGGCGTTATCCACAGTGCCAGTGAACAACTTGCATCCCCAATTCCCTGTGATTGCGTCGGCTACGATCTGTCAAGGTGTTGCGGATTGAAATTATTAGAGCCAGTGCATAGTGGTATCTGTCATAATTGAGAATGTGAGGCGTTTTTTGAAAAAAGCCCGCAGCGATCTTGACCTCGGCTCAAAAGTTTTTAACATGTGGGTGTCCGAGAAGCTGGTCTTCAAAGGGCCGCAGGGTGAAAGCGCAAGCGAGTAGCAATGTGTTCGATCCTACGTCGTTGTTGGTTGCTGGATCGCATGGCTCCCGGGTAGCAATACCCGGGAGCCTCTTGCTTTATAGGCATGGCGTTTGAGGGAGGAGGGAAGGGGACCGAGTGAAGATTCGTTGCTGCAACTGGTTGCCCTTTTGCCAATCGCTTCAATAATCAGCCCCTCCATTTACCTGCCCATGCTTGCCCAACTCGACACTCTCCGCGCTGAAGCCCTGATCGCTCTCGGTGCCGCCACTGATGAAGCCGCCATCGAGACCGTGCGCGTGAATTACCTGGGCAAGAAGGGCTCCGTCACGAGTCTCAGCGCCGGGATGCGCGATGTGCCTGCAGATCAGAAGAAGGAAGCGGGCGCGAAGCTCAATGAGGTGCGCGAGGCCATCTCCAGCGCCATCGAAACCAAGCAGGCGGCGCTGCAAAATGCCAAGGATGCCGCTTCCGTGACCGGCATCGATGTCTCGCTTCCCGGCCGCCCTGGCAATGGTGTTGGCGGCATGCATCCGCTCACTCAGGTGCGCGATCTGGCGGTGCGCACGCTGCGCCGCATGGGCTTCAACTTGGCCGAAGGGCCGGAGATTGAAACCGAGTGGCATTGCTTTGATGCCCTCAATACCCCGGCTGACCATCCGGCGCGCAATGAGAAGGACACCTTCTACCTCGCTGATGGCCGCCTGCTGCGCACCCACACTTCCTCCGTGCAGATCCGCACGATGGAAACAGTGAAGGAGCTGCCTGTGCGCATCATTGCGCCCGGTGCTGCCTATCGTCGCGATGAGATCGATGCCACGCACCTGAGCGTGTTCAATCAGCTTGAGTGCCTGTATGTGGACAAGGGTGTGAGCCTCGCCGATTTGAAGGGCACGCTGGAAGTGTTCTTCCGGGAGATTTTCGGTCCGCAGACGGCCGTTCGGTTCCGTCCGCATTTCTTCCCGTTCACCGAGCCCAGCTTCGAAATAGATGTGAAGCTGGAGGCCAAGGGCAAGGAAGCCCGCTGGATCGAAATCGCCGGCTGCGGCATGGTGGACCCCGCCGTGTTCACCGCCGTCAACAGCTCCCGTGGCGATGCTTTGTTCGATCCTGAGGAGATCACCGGTTTCGCCTTTGGCATGGGTCTGGACCGCCTGGCCATGATCCTGCACAGCATCACCGACATCCGTCATCTCATCGACAATGATGTGCGGTTCCTGGCGCAGTTTTAAGCGGTGCTGAAGCCATCCCGCTTGTGGGTGTTAGGTTGATTTTGCGGGGTGCCATGGGGCACCCCGTTTTTGTATCGTTGATGGGTGGCCTGGAAAAAGGCCTCAATCCCTCGCCAACCCTTGATAAATAAGGCTTCGTAAGCCCTTCAAAAAACTTGGCACGGTCCGTGCTTGGAAAAAGAACGAAGTGTTTCTGCGAGCGCAGAGCATCAATCTCAACCTACACACTCCATGCTATCCACCACGAAGACACGCATTAACCGTCTGTTCGCCATCGGCGCGGCAGGCATCTTGTTGGGACTCGCGAGCAGCTCTCCGCTGTCTGCGCAGACCCCGGCTCCCGCTCCTGCGGCACCTGCACCCGCCGCCGCTCCAGCGCCTGCTGCCGCCCCTGCGGCTGCAACGCCACCTGATGCGACGATTGAACAGCGTGTGAACGACATCGAGCAGTACTTCCAGAACCTCGCTCCCGGACCTGCTGCGGATGCCAAGGATCCCTACAAATCCAAGATCGGCGGCATTCCCGGCCCTGGTCACAACGGCTGGATGATGGTCTGTGCTGCGCTCGTGCTTTTCATGACCCTTCCCGGCCTGGCCCTGTTCTACGGCGGCCTGGTGCGCAAGAAGAACGTGCTCTCCGTGGTGGCCCAGTGCTTCGGCTGTGCCGGCCTCGTTACCATCCTCTGGGTGGTGTGCGGTTACAGCCTCATCTTCGCTGATGGTCCGGACGGCGGCGGTGCCTTCATCGGCAGCCTGAAGTACGCCTTCCTCAAGGGCGTCGATTCCGCTCCGAACACCAACTACTCCGCCTGGGTTTCCCAGAACGTGTTCTCCATGTACCAGCTGATGTTCGCCATCATCACCCCCGCCCTGATCGTGGGTGCCATCGCTGAGCGCATGAAGTTCTCCGCCATCATGCTGTTCATCACCCTGTGGATGTTCGCCGTGTACTTCCCTCTGGCCCACATGGTCTGGGGTGCCAATGGCTGGATGAACGGTGTGTGGAACGGTGATGCCGTGATCAAGTCCATCGACTTCGCCGGTGGTACCGTGGTGCACATGAGCTCCGGCTGGAGCGCCCTGGTGCTCTGCCTCATGCTCGGCAAGCGCAATGGCTTCGGCAAGGTCCCGATGGCTCCTCACAGCATGGTTCTCTGCGCTGTCGGCACTGGCATGCTCTGGGTCGGCTGGTATGGCTTCAACGCCGGTTCCGCCGTTGCTGCTGACGGTGTCTCCTCCAATGCTTTCATGACCACCACCATCGCCACCGCGGTTGCCTGCTTCGTCTGGCCTCTGCTGGAGTGGATCAAGGGCGGCAAGCCTTCCATCCTCGGTTTCTGCTCGGGCGCCGTTGCCGGCCTCGTGGTTGTCACCCCTGCTTGCGGTTTCATCGACGTCAAGGGCGCGCTGATCATCGGCGTGGCCGCTGGTGTGGTGCCTTACCTCTTCTGCACCGTGGTGAAGAAGATTGGCGGTTATGACGACGCTCTGGACACCTTCGGCGTGCACGCCATCGGTGGTACGATGGGCGCCCTGCTCACCGGCTTCCTGGCCACTCCTACCGTGAACAGCAACCTGACCGGCGCTCCTGCCGTGAAGAACGGCCTTGCCAAGCTGGTCACCGATGGCGGTCTCTTCGTTGAACAGCTCAAGGCCATGGGCCTGACCATCGTGATGGCCGTTGTGGCCACCGTGGTGATCACCATCATCGTCAAGGTGCTGGTGGGCCTGCGTCCGACCGTGGAAAATGAAGAAATCGGCCTCGACCTCACCGACCACGGCGAAGCTGGCTACGAGTTCTAATTTCCTCCCCACTACCTGAATGCGAGGCCGGAGTGCGAAAGCGCTCCGGCCTTTTTCGTGCCATGGAGGCGCGGCTTGTCGCTCGCGGATGCTTTTTCGCAGTTGAACCTCAAAGGCGGATAGTGGATAGCGAAAGGGTCCCACCAACGCGATCCTCCTCTTTCCCACCATGGCCACTTATCACGTCGTTCCCGCTGCCCGGCACAATGCGCTCATCAATGCCGCCTATATCCATCGCGGTTATCTTGCCGATGAAGCGGCCGACGCCACCCGCTTCTGCGAGATGGCCTCGCGTCACGGCATCCGTACGCACAACGGCATCAAGGCCCTGCATCTGGATCACCTTTTCGGCAGCGCCACCGGCGGTTGCGTGCCCGGTGCTGAGATCGAAGTGATCAAGAAGCCCTTCGCCGCCAGCGAGATCTGGGATGCCAAGCTCAAGCTGGGTCAGGCCGTGGCCTTTCGTGCCATGGAGCGCTGCATGGAGCTGGCCGACAAGTACGGCATTGGCCAAGTGAGCGTGGACAATGCCTTCCACTACCTCTGGGGCGGCGGTTACGTGATGGAAGCCGCAAAGAAAGGCTACATCGCCTACACCAACTGCACCTCCACCCTGGCTGAAGTGGTGCCTTTTGGCGGCAAATTCCCCACGCTGGGCACGAATCCGCACTCCTGGGGCCTGCCCACCACCGATGCGCTCGGCTATCCGATCGTGATCGATTGGGCCACCAGCACCGTCGCCATGGGCCGCGTGCAGCAGCTCAAGCGTGAAGGCAAGCAACTGCCGCCCGATGCCGCCGTGGATGAAAACGGCCAGCCCACCACCGATCCGGAAAAGGCCAAGTGGCTCATCCCCTTCGGCAAGCACAAGGGCTACGGCCTCGCTCTCTACAATGAAGTCATCGGCGCCCTCATCGGCGGCTCCCTGCCCACGCTGCGCGGCCCGAATGTGAATGATGGCGAGAAGCATTCATGCACCTTCTACTTCCAGGTGATCCATCCCGATGCCATTGCCTCCGGCTTGTTCGCCAAAGGCCGCGATCAGGCCGCCAACCTCAAGGCCGTGCTGGACGATGTGTTTGCTCATGGCAATGAAACCGCCACGCTTCCCGGCCAGATGGAATCCCAGGCCGCGGCTGTCAGCGAGAAAGCCGGTGGCCTGCTCTTCAGCACGGCTGAAATCGAAGCCCTCAATGAAATCGCCCGCGAGTGCGGCCAGCCCGAGCTGGATGTCGCTTCGTTGGCGACGGCTGAGGCTTAACATTGTTTGCACAACCTGGGAGCGCGGAGTTTCACTCCGCTTTTCAGATGCGGAGTAAAACTCCGGGCTCCCAGGGTTCCCTCACTTCGGCGAGGGAACCATGGCAGGCTTTGCACCGGGCTTGTGCACAATCGCGGCATCAGCTTGGTAGCTCACCTCCATGCCTGCGAGTTGCACCGTGTACTTCAGCGCCTCATTCAGCGGCACGTCGATCAGGTCGAGAGTGATCTGGCTGGTGGGAATGGTGTCCACCACCACGATGTTCAGGCCTTTCCGGTTGGGATCGAGGTCGTGGGACTTCGTGCGCAGGAAGTCCAGCGCATCCGTGAGGCTGGCATCCCTGAACTTCACCGTGTTCAGCACCAGTTTGCCAGCCATGGATTCAGCCGCGCCTAGGGCGGCGCCGGGCTTGGCCGCAGCCGGGACGCTGTTGTTTCCGGCAGCGGGAGTGCCTTCCGCGCGGAAGACGGACTGACCGGCGGCATTGGTGGAGGGCGCGGGCATTTTCCAGCGATAGTCAGTAAAGGGCGGTTGCGTCAAATTCACCCTCACCCTGGCTGCCATCGCCATGCTTGGTGCCTCACCCACGATGATGATACGCCCATCCTTCATCTCCACGCTGGTCAGATGCACGCTCTTGTCAGGCATCAGCTTGGCCACTTGTTGGAACAGCGCCGATTGTTCCCCGGCAGTCTGCGAAGGCTGAGCCATAGCGCCTGTCACCGGCTTGTCGGCACCGGTGAGATCAATCCCGATGACTTTGTTGTTGGCGTTGATGGGGATGAGCGATGCGGTAACGATGCAGATTTGCACACGATCAGGGTCGTTCGTCCGGATGCCCGTCAGGGCCACTGCCTGACCTTCCGGCACCGTTTCACTGGCTTTCACAACAGTCTCCTCAAAAAGCGGTTCAGTGCTGCCTTGTTTTTTCGGATAGCTGGATTGCAGGTTCAGATCGAGGTGGAGACGGTTGCCTCTCAGTGTGGGAATGCCGGTCAATTGAAAACCGGCCCAGTTTGTTTTTGCAGCATCGGACACCATGGATTTGACGATGATGGGCTCTCCAATCCATCCCACCATGGCTGGATAAGTTGTGACCTTCAGGCGAGATGTTTTCTCCAATGGATGCCACAGGGCTGACAACTCTTGAGCACTCAGCACATGCACACCGGACGCGAGCGGCGAGCCCTTCAGATCGGCTTTGGGCACATTGAGGAACTGCAAAGCAAGGCCAACCTGCTTGTCCCTGGCCGCTGGGGAGGCGGCCTTTAATTGCGCCATGAGGCAAAGGCATGCCATGAGCATTGCCGCAACAGATGAAACGGCCCAGGCGCGGGTATTCATCGGGCGGCGGTTGCGCTTTTCATCCATCACCGCGCGCAGTCTCGTTTCCAGCGTGGAGGGGCGTGCCATGGCCATCACGCCGTTGGCAGCAGGTGAAAACGAACGCGCGGCGTGCAGCAATTGCATCGCGTAATCCTGCGCCGTCGCACCGGCCCGCAGCACCAGGTCATCACAGGCTTTTTCCTGCTCCAGCTTCCAGGCCTTCATCGCCATCCACACCGGCGGCACCGGCCACCAGACCGCGCAGACCACCGTGGCCAGCCAGCGCGTGCAGGCATCATGATGGCGCATGTGGCCCAGCTCATGGCGTAGCGCCGCATCCAGCTTTTCATCCTCCCAGGTGGCGGCCTCGGCAGGCAGCAGCAGCACCGGCTTCAACCATCCCCAGGTGAGCGGCACGCTGGTAGCGGCGGATTCGCGCACATCAATGGCGCGCCTGACTTCCAGTTCTTCCGCCAGCCACTCCAGGTGATGATGCAGTCGCTTGTTAGTCGATGGCGAGCTGGCCCGATGCAGACGACGAAGCTGCCATCCGCCAATCATGCGGAAGCCCAGGATCAACGCACCGCCCAGCGCCCAGATGCCAAGCGCCCAGCTTGTCGGCGTGAGACTCTGCCACCAAGACGGGGCAGGGGAGTCAATCGCCTGCACTGCCACATCTCCAGCCACTGCCAAAGGCGCGGCGACTGGCAGGGCGGCGATGGCGATGGGCGCGACAGGCTTGCCCACTTTCCATTCCCACTGCGGCTGCACCAGCAGCGAAAGCGGCAGCACCGCCAGCACAGCAAACGCCGCCAGCCACACCAGCGAACGCTGAGCCGCGGAGAGCTTACGCCACACAGTTTGAATGCCAAAAGCAAGCAACAGAGTCGCCAGGCCTTTGCCCAGCAGGTCGATCATTGGCAGATAAGCGGGATCAATGTTCATGGCGGTTCAGGATTTGCGGGCCTGTTTGATGATGGTTTCGAGACGCTTCAGTTCTTCGGCAGAAAGGTTGCCGTCCTTGGTATCCACCAGGGCGGCAACGGCATTCGCGAGGGAGCCCGCAAAGAAGGTTTGCAGCACACCCTTCAAGGCGGAGCGGCTGGCCTTCTCATGCGGCACCGTGGGCATGAAGACATAACGCGGACCGTCCTCGCGATGGGTGAGCGCGCCCTTTTCCTCCAGGATGCGCAACAGCGCGCGCACGGCGGAGTAGCTGGGGGCATCGGTGATCGCTTCGGCAATCTCAGCGGCGGTGGCCTCGCCGCGCGCATAGATCACATCCATGATCTGCCGTTCGCGGCGGCTGAATTTGGCAGGGTGAGTGCTCATGCTAATTTTTTAGCATAAAAGGGCCAAAGCTGGCAAGGGGAATATGCTAGAAATTTAGCATAGCGTGTTTGGCTCCCCTTTGAGCCCCCAAACAAACCAAGGCCCGGCCTTGACGACGCCCAGGGATGGCGCACAGTTCCGACCCTCTTTCCCCCTGACCTTTTATATGGCCGACGAAACCTCACTCCTTCTGCTCAAGCCCGACTGCGTTGCCAAGAACCTCTCCGGCGAAGTGCTCCACCGCCTGCTGTCCCATGGCTTCCGCCTGCGTGGCATCAAGATGCTGCAGCTTACCGACGAACTGCTGAAGGACCACTACTCGCACATCGCCGACAAGCCTTTCTTTCCGGACGTGGCCACCTTCATGAAGAGCCAGCCCGTGATCGCCCTGGCCCTCGCCGGTAACGACGTGATCTCCAAGGTCCGTGATTTGCTGGGCCCCACCGATTCCAAGGCCGCCCCCATGGGCACCATCCGCGGTGACTTCGGCGCCGACAAGATGACCAACGTGGTCCACGCCTCCGATTCCCCCGAAGCCGCCGCCGTTGAACTGAAGCGCTTCTTCAAGGACGGCGAACTGTTCGCGCTGTAATCGCACCACGATTTCCTCCCAGACAATCCTCCCAAAGCCGGGCCCTCGGGCCCGGCTTTTTTGTGGCCAGTCGCAAATGGGTCTCGGGTGTACACCCCACTGTACCCGGCAACCAACCGGGTGGAACGGTTCCTCCATGAAACACTACATAGGTTTGTGGATCGACCACCGAAGGGCGGTGATTGTCTCGTTTTCAAGCACCGGTGACGATGTCAACGTGATCACTTCCGGGGTGGAAAAGCACCCCAGCCGTGACCCTGCCGAATCGGAAGCCTTCGAGTCCCAGGATGCCCAGGCTGACGACGTGCGGGAGCGGAAGTTTGTCCAGCATCTCAATCCCTACTACGACGAGGTGATAGCCCGCGTGGGTGACGCCAGTTCCCTCCTCATCATGGGACCGGCGCAGGCAAAGACCGAGTTGCGGCATCGGCTGGAATTGAAGAAGCCCGGCACGCGCAAAATCCATCTGGCACCTGCTGCCAAAATGAGTGACGCGCAAGTCGTAGCCAAAGTGCGGGAGTACTTCAGGAAGACCGGGCTCGTGACCCATCCCATGCCGTCGATGGCATGAGTTACTTCAGGCGATGGTCGAGAGAGGAAAGGTGCTGACAATACGCCAGCACAACGTAAATGAAGGCTTCCAAAAACGTGAAGCACTCAAACTGTGTCCTGGCATTGCTTGCCTTCCTCAGCGGCGTCCTTTCCCTGCCCGCCGCAGAACCCGCATCCGTGTCCTTTCAGCCACCGGGTGCATGGATTTGGGATAACTGGTTTGTCCATGAAGGCGGCCAATGGCACGCTTTTTACCTGCAACTGCCGAAGGCCGTGGGCCCGGAACGTCGTTGGAAGGACAATGATCCGTACAAGCAAGTCGGCCATGCGACTTCCACCGATCTCATTCATTGGCAGGATGTCGGGGTCGCCCTCTGCGCGCTGACGGACACTTGGAACGACCGCCACATCGCCACCGGCAGCATCATCCATCATCAGAATCGCTGGTGGATGTTCTTCACCGGTCGCGGTCACCAAGGGGATGGCGTCGGCCTGGCCTTGAGCGATGACCTCACCACCTGGAAGACCGAATCCGATCCGCTGTTTCCGCTCGCGGATACCTTTGCCAAGTCAGGCAGGAAGCCCTTCGAGGCGATGTGGGAAAGCAAGCTGCATTCATGGGTGGGCATCAGCGATCCTTATATCTATCCTGAGGCTGTGGACGGCTGGTTTTACCTCGTCCTTTGCTCACGAATCCTGGATGCGCCGGTGGAAGAAAGCGGCTGCCTCACGCTGCTGCGCTCGCGTGATCTGCGGCAATGGGAATCTGCTGGCATCATGGCGTGGCCGCGTTGTTTCGAGCGCATGGAAACACCCCAGCTGTGGTCGCGACATGGCCGCTGGCACCTCTCATTCGGTGGCGTGCTGAATGCTCCCTGGGCGGAGAAAAACCAAGACCGATTCCCCGAGGCTGTGAAGGGAAAGCGCAGTCATCAAAACTACTGCTATGCACTGTCGGATTTTCAGCAGTCTGCCCTTGATGCGGACCTCCATCACATCGCCGCGCCCAAAGGCAGTTACATCATGAAAGTGCTGCCGATGCCGGAGGGCGAAGATGTCGCGATTTTCACTGTGATGGATTCCAAGCTTGGTACCGCGCTCTCACTGCCGTCACGGGTGGAGTATTTACCGGATGGCGGACTCGGACTCAAGCAAGCGCCATGAACGAAGAGAGACGCGATCCTTCAACGAGACCAAGCTCCGGTGGGTGGACACCTCTTCCCAGGCCGGGTTGGTCATCCCGCCAAATCGCCCTCTTCTTGGCGATAGGCGGTGCTGTATATGCATTCTTTGATCTTTGGGCGCGCTCCAAGGGACAACTCTCGGTGATTCCTTCCGCTGGATATGCGGTCTACATGTTTTGGGTCGTCAGGGCCTGCAATCGCACCCTTCCATTCGCCGCTGTTGGGTGGTGGCTGTCAATTGTGTGGCACTGCTATCTCTTTCTGATAACGCTCACCTTACTTCCCTTTGCCATGGCTGCCGCTTGGAAAACGTATGGCCTGTTTCTCATTCCCCATACCTGGCTTGTTGTTGCAGCCTGGTTGTCTTTCCGGGCGTTGCGGAGGGAGCGGCAGTTAAGCGTAGTAAGTGGGAAAGACTTGTGAAGGTGCTCTGCCGTTTCCACCTCACGTGAAATAAAAAAGCCATGCAGACGATCATCTGCATGGCTTCGAATGTTACGTCAGAGGACAGTGTATCAATTCACCCGCATCGCCGCGGCCACATTGCCCACCAGTTCCTTGCCGGGCCGCAGGGTGCGTTCACCGGGAGTCCAGTTGGCGGGGCAGGCTTCGGCGGGGTTGGCGATGAGATGCACGTTGGCTTCCATCTTGCGCACCAGTTCCTCGGCTTTGCGGCCCACGTTGTAGAAGTTTACCTCGGAGGTGACCAGCTTGCCTTCGGGATTGATGATGAAGGTGCCGCGCAGCGCCAGGCCGGTGGAGGCATCGTACACGCCGAAGAGGCGGCTCACCGCGCCATTGGTATCGGCGGCGAGGGTGTACTTCACGTTCTTCATGAGGCCTTCAGTGTTGCGCCACACCATGTGGGCAAACTTGGTATCGGTCGAAACAGCGATCACGTGCGCGCCAAGGTCCACCAGCTTCGCATGCTGCTCGGCGAGGTCGGCCAGCTCAGTGGGGCAGACGAAGGTGAAATCAGCGGGATAGAACACGAGCACAGCCCATTTGCCGGCTTTCTTGATGTCGCTGAGCGACACCTTGCCGAAGTCGCCCTGCGCAGGCTCATAGGTTTCCATTTCGAAGTCGGGCACAAGGTTGCCGACGGTGGCGATCACTTTGGTGGTTTCCATTAATGAGGGAGTAGTTTTTGGGGGATTGCAGGCGGCATTGAACACCGCCTGCGAAGCTTCCTTTGAAGCCCGCTGGTTGCCCGGTCAAACGCAAAGGTGGGGCGTTTGTTGTGTTTCCTGAGCTCGTCTTGAAAATGCAGGCAAGCTCAAGCAAAGGGCGGCAATTTTGAGACGTAGTCCGCGAGTCCCTTCGCGGCTGTGCTTTATCGCAGGAGGAGTCCGTGTCTTTGATGAAGCGTCAGCCGCGAAGGGACTCGCGGACTACGTTACGGAGTCGCTTTTGCCGGTCGCCCGGCAACCCGTCTGGAGTGGCAGCAAAAGTGCGGGCCAAAAAGAGGTGGTTCTGCTATATTCCGAGAGGCAATGAGCACGACATCCAGGACAGTCGCAAAATCGGCCCAAACCGCCAAAAAACCTGCGAAATCCGACTCGATCCGACTGAATCAAACCAAAAAGAGCGCGAATCCACCGCCAACCGGGTACTCCTACCTACCCCCACTAAAGTGTTACCACCCCGGGCGTGATATTGGGCCGCAACTGTCGTTCTATGCTCAGCACCCTTTCCGCATCATGACACGACTCTTGCTTCTCCTTGCCTTCGCCGCCCTGGCACCGCTGGCCCTTGCCCAGAACGATGCCGGGGGCAATGATACAGGTCCTGACCACCCCGCCACGCTAAAGCCAGTGGCCCATTGGACCTTTGAGGGCAGCGACAGCCTCGGCACGTGGATTGGCAAGGCCAGCGCGGATCAGGCCGGGCCGCGCGCTCCGGTTTATCCCTCTTTCGCCAAGGACAACAAGGCGGCGCTGTTCAGCGGCAACGGCACGAAGCTGGCGCTGGAAGTGCCGGACAGCCCGGACCTGCGCTTCGGCTTGAATGACACCATCACGCTGGAGGCCTGGGTGAAGGTGAAGTCGATGAAGGATGGCGATGCGCCTTACATCATCGGCAAGGGCCGCAATGGCACGAAGGGCTTCAGTGCCAGCAATCAGAACTACGCGCTGCGTCTGAAGGGCGAGAAAGGCAGCGCCTTGATCGGCTTCCTGTTCGCCAGCGCCGAGGTGCCCGGCAAGAAGGGCGACTGGCATCGCTGGTGGTCGAAGGAGGGCTTTGATCCCGGCACAGGCTGGCATCATATTGCAGTGTCCTACACTTACGGCAAGCCGAAGAGCATCAAGGGCTACATCGACGGCAAGCCGATGGAGGGCGTGTGGGACATGGGCGGTGCTACGGATCGTGCCCCGGTCACGGATGCGGATACGGTGGTGATTGGTACCGGTTCCACCCGCGCCGCGACTCATTCCTTCAATGGCTGGATCGATGATCTGGCGGTGTATCGCGGTCAGCCTGAAGAGGAGTCGCTGAAGGCCTTTGCCTTTGTGCCGCCACCGCCGCCGGTGAAGCGCTCGCAGGTGACCAAGGGCAAGGTGCTGGTGCAGATCTGCGAGGAAGGTGTGCCTGCTGCGAATGCCTGGCCGCCAGAGCCGCCGAAGGTGGCGGAGAGCTACAACGAGGATGTGTTCGGCCTCTTCGAATTGCCGGAGAAGTACATCGATACCGGCGTGCGTGGCGACCGGCCGAATCCCTCGCTGGTGCGTGCCTCGGCGCTCATCACTTTGCCGAAAGGCAAGCACCGCCTGCTGCTGCGCGGTCGCTGCGCGGCGCATCTGTATGTGGATGGCAAGACGATCATCAACAACGCCTTCCCCAAGGTGGAAGGCAGCGGTCATGGCCTGGTGGCTGCGCAGGACAAGTACCTGAACCTGGGGCCTGATTTCCGCTTCGCGCCTCCCGGCAATGTGGAGAACTGGGTGGAGTATCAGAGCGATGGCAAGGAGCACCTCATGATCATGGAAACCATGCTGGGCGGGCTCTCAGGCAAGGCCAAGCGTCGCCCTGAGCTGGGCGAAACGGTGGTCGCATGGTCAAAGGAGGGCAGCCAGTCCTGGCAGTTGCTTTCGCCGGGATCACGGCAGGTAGCCTACACAGATGCGGGCTGGGCGGAGTATGAAGCGGAACGCCGTCTGGTGATTGATGCGATGAACATCAAGGCGCGTGCCAAGGTGCGCGAGCAGAGTGCACCGTATTGGAACAAGCGCCGCGAGGCTGCGAAAGCCTGGCTGGCCAAGGCTCCTGCGATTGATGCCCCGGCAACGGGCGCGATCGACTTCTTCATCGAGAAGAAGATCGCCGCTGTGGCCGAGCAGAACTCCGTGGCGCACAAGGGTTCGGTGGACTTCTTCAAGGACGTTCAGCCGTTGCTGGAGGCCAAGTGCGTGGAATGTCATCGCGGTGCGAAGGCCAAGGGCGGCCTGCACATGGACTCGCTGGCGGACGCCATCAAGGGCGGCAAATCCGATGGCGCATCGATCACGCCGGGCAAGCCGGATGAGAGCGCCATCATTGCCCGCATCACCTCGAAGGATGCTGATGAAGTGATGCCGCCCAAGGGCGAGCCTTTGTCCGCTAAGGATGTCGCCATGCTGACCACTTGGATTCGCGAGGGCGCGAACTGGCCGGAGTTCAAGGGCGATCATCTCACGCTTCTGCCTGCGACCGAGGATCTGGCTTTCCTGCGTCGCGTGACGCTGGATACCGTGGGCGTGGTGCCTTCGCTGGAGGAGATCGCCGCCTTCCAGAAGAACCCGGATCGCGCGGCTACGATTGAACGTTTGCTCAGTGACCCGCGCTGGGCCGATCATTGGATGGGCTACTGGCAGGACGTGCTGGCGGAGAACCCCAACATCCTGAACCCGACACTGAACAACACGGGGCCCTTCCGCTGGTGGATCTATGAGTCGTTGCAGGACAACAAGCCAATGGACCTGTTCGTCACGGAGCTCATTCGCATGAAGGGCAGCGAGCGTTTCGGCGGTCCCGCAGGCTTTGCGGTGGCCTCGCAAAACGATGTGCCGATGGCGGCCAAGGGCACCATCGTGAGCTCTGCCTTCCTCGGGGTGGAGATGAAGTGCGCCCGCTGCCATGATTCGCCGGCCAACAAGAGCACGCAGGAACAGCTCTTCCAACTCGCCGCGCTCCTGAATACCAAGGAAGTGGCCGTGCCGACCACGAGCAGCGTTGACCCGGCGAAGCTCTCCCAGGGTGGCCGCAAGCCCTTGATCCAAGTGACCCTCCTGCCCGGAACCAAGGTGCAGCCCAAGTGGCCGTTTGCCGAGTTCTGCGATGAGCAGGCCGCCACGGCGCAGAACGACAAGGACCCACGCGACACGCTCGCGGCCTTGATTACCGCGCCACAGAACGAACGCTTTGCCCAAGTAATCGCCAATCGTGTGTGGTCGCGCTTCATGGGACGCGGGATTGTGGAGCCCGTGTCAGATTGGGAGAAGGGCAAGCCCACGCATCCTGAGCTGTTGAAGTGGCTGGGCCGTGAGCTTGTGCGCGGCGGCTACGATGTGAAGCATCTGGCGCGGCTCATTCTGAACTCGAAGGCCTATCAGCGCGCCACCGATCAGGCGTTGAAGGAAACCAGCCCGCTCTATACCTCGCCCGCTCCGCGTCGCTTGAATGCCGAGCAGATCGTGGACTCACTGTTCTGCGCCACAGGCAAGCCGTTCAAGACCGAAGAGGTGAGCTTGGACATTGATGGTCAGCGCGATCAGAACAACTCGCTCTCGCTCGGTCAGCCGCGCCGTAGCTGGATGCTCACCTCCACCTCGAATGAGCGTGACCGGCCAAGCCTTGCGCTGCCGCGCATCCAAGCCGTGGGCGATGTGCTTTCGGCTTTCGGCTGGCGTGGTTCGCGTCAGGACCCCATCTCCACTCGCGAAAGCGCGCCCAACGTGTTGCAGCCCGCCATCCTGTCGAACGGCACCGTGGGCATCTGGCTCACAAGGCTGAGCGATGACCACGGCGTGACCGGCCTCGTCACGCAAGACCAGCCGCTGGACAAGCTCATTGACACGCTGTTCCTCAAGCTGCTCACGCGCCTGCCGACAGCGGAGGAGAAGGAGACCTACATCAAGCATCTCAGCGCTGGCTATGAGTCGCGCCTGCAAACGCCGCCCGCGCCCAAAGCCGCCAGCAGCGCCGAGCGTAGGCCCGAGAAGTACGTCTCTTGGAGCAATCACCTGGATGGCGAAGCCACCATCGTCCGTCAGGCCCAGGAAGCCGCGGCCCGCAAAGGCGATCCGCCCACCGAGCGCCTGAATGCCGAATGGCGCCAGCGCATGGAGGATGTCCTCTGGGCCATGCTCAACGCGCCGGAATGGGCGTTCAGCCCTTAACATCATCCCCCCACGAAAGTGTTATCCACCCCATCGTGAAACTCACCTTTTCGCAGCGTTAATACAGCAGCACCACCATTCATGAAACGCCGTCAATTTCTCACCCAGGCCGCCGCTCTTGGCGCTGCGCCGTTGTTTGCCAATACCACGCCGGTGGTTGTCCCGAAAGGCAAGGCCGAGCATTGCATCTTCCTCTGGCTGGGCGGTGGAATGGGGCAGATCGATACGCTGGACCCCAAGGATCTGGGCGATAACATGGGCAAGCCGCAGAAGGCGGGCTCGCTCTACAAGTCCATTGATACGGCGGTGAAAGGGGTGCGTGTGTGCGAGCACATGCCGAAGACTGCCAAGATGATGGAGCGCATGACCATCATGCGCACGGTGAACCACAAGGTGATCGATGAGCACGCCTTTGCCACCAACATCGTGCACACCGGCCGCATGATCTCCGGCAATGTGGTCTATCCTTCCATCGGTTCCATCATTGCGCATGAACGCGGCGCCGCGACTTCCGAAGTGCCTGCTTACATGCTGATCGGCTATCCGAATGTGAGCCGTGGGCCGGGCTTCCTGGGTTCGAAGAGCGGCTACGTTTACCTTACCGATACCAACACCGGTCCCGCTGGATTTACCCGCCCTGACTATGTGGATGAGAAGCGCGCCGAAGCCCGTCACGCGCTGCTGAAGCCACTGATGGCGCGTGCGCCGAAGGACTCCTCCGCCGCTGATTATGAAGTGGCCCAGCAGGAAGCCTTGCGTCTTGCGGGACCGAAGTTCATGGGCCTGTTCAATCTCAAGGAAGAGCCTGCCGCGCTGCGCAATGAGTACGGTGGCGAGTTCGGTCAGCGCTGCCTGCTTGCGCGTCGTTTGGTGCAGTCGGGTGTCAGGTTCATCGAGGTTTCGCACAACCTCAACTTCATGAACGGCACCGGCTGGGACATTCACAACGAAGGCTACAAGAACCAGCACCTGCTCATCCAGGAACTCGACACCGCCCTCGCCGCGCTCACCCGCGACCTGGAGCAGAAGGGGATGCTGGACAAGACACTGATCGTGGTCGGCACTGAGTTTGGCCGCCCGCCGGAGTTTGATGGCAAGGGTGGCCGCGGCCATCAGGGCACCGCTTTCTCGCTACTGCTTGCCGGCGGCGGTTTGAAGCACTCCGGCGCTTATGGCGTTACCGATGAACTGGCCAAGAAGGTGGTGGAAAATCCGGTCTCCATTCCCGATTTCCACGCCACCATCCACGCCGCCATGGGCATCGACCCCCACAAGGAACTGATGGACGGCACGCGCCCCGTGCCGATCACCGACGGCGGCAAGCCGGTGGCGGCACTGTTTGGTTGATTGCTTCCGGCGGTTAGGCTGGCTCCGTACGTGCTCCGCTCAGTTCCGCAGGCTTTGGCTTACGGTCCGAGATCTTCAGCACACCTGCGTACAGCAGGAACAGGCACTGAAGACCCCAGTAAGAACTCAGCCAGAACCACAGGCCGTCGGTGAAGCCGTAGGCATGCAGGCCCACGCCAAGGTTGTTCACGCCGAACCAGGAGAAGGCCACGATCATGCCCAGGATGGTGCAGCACACATGCATGCCGATCTCCTTGATGTAGCCGCCCAGGCGTGCGTGCAGGATCACAAGACACATGATCACAATCATGAGCGCGCCGTTTTCCTTCGGATCCCAGCCCCAGAAACGGCCCCAGCTATAGTTGGCCCAGATGCCGCCAAGGATGGTGCCCACGAGTGACAGGAAGACTCCGGCGCAGACGAAGCCGTAGGCCATGCGGGTGAGGTGGCGGGCATCTTCATCGCCACCCTTCATGCCGCCAATCAGGCGACGGAGGAAGTAGGCCGAAGAGAGAATGGACGACACCATCGCAGCCGCATAACCGAGGTTCACCATGGGTACGTGCGTAGCCAGCCAGAAATTGGTGATCAGCACGGCCTGAAGCTGCTGCATCGTGTCCTGGCCTTCCATGGTTTCGAAACGGATGGAGAGGAACAGCCCCGCCGTGCCCGCAACGGCGGCAATCAAGAGGCCAAGGCCCTTGCGGGTGATGAGCTCGGCGACCAGCCCAAACAGGGCGCAGGCGGCGGTGATGAAGATGATCGTTTCATACAGCGTGGTGATCGGCGGGCGCTGCATGATGATACAGCGTATCACGATGCCGGTCACGCTCAAGCCGGTGCCCAGGATGAGGCAGAGCGCGGAGAACTGCCGTGCGCGGCGTGCCCAGCCAGCCTCGGGCGAGGCCCAGTTCACCGCCAGCACGATGAGGCCCAGGAAGAAGCAGATCAGCGCATAGTAGAAGTACTCCGCATTCAGGTAATGCTCCTCCAGGCCCACGTACTTGCCTTCACCGCGCTCGGCTGCGGCCGACTTGATTTTCGTTGCTAGTGACAGCACGGAAGCCTTGAACTTGGCAGGGTCCATCGCATTCAGATACAGGTCTTCATAGGCGGCAAGCCAGGCAAGATCGGCGGCGGACGGCGCCTTGCCCGATACACCATCCATGGCGGTCTGGAGGTTGTCCATGATGATCCAGCCGGGACCGTCCCACACGTCCACGACGCCCGTTGGCGGCGGGAAAGACCGCAGGCTCAGTTCCGGATTGCCGCTCATCATGCCGCCCAGGGCGCCGCGCAGCACATCCATCATCCAGGGATGCGCACCCATCCATTGCCGCTTCATTTCCGGGCCCCGTGGCGCGGGATTCTGCTGCACGTAGGCAAGCACATCAGGCAGCACCTTGGAGAGGCGCAGCGGCACCTCGTCCTTGCCCTTGATCTCCACAGGCACGATCTTCAAATCAGCGCCCAGCGGCTTGCGTACGAAATCGAAATGCGTGAGCAGCATTTCATAATCGAGCAAATTGGAGCCCAGGTTGCCGATCATGGTCTGCACCGCCGTGCGCTTCTTGGCATCGATTTCCAGGTACTCCGCACGCTTTTGCAGGAGTGTGTCACGGCCCGCCTGCAGCTCGTTGTAGCTGTAGCGGTCACGCTTGCCCTTCTTCTCAGCGGAAAGGCCCAGTTCCACGACCACATCGGAGTTGTCCACCACGAACACGGGCATGTCCTTGGCAAGGTCAGGGCGCAGCCAAGTGACCAGCATCCACTCCATCGCGGAAAGGTACTGCTTCTTCTTCGTCTCCGGATTCTCGAACGCGATCGTCCGCTTGCCGGAGAAGCGCAGCAACCGGTAACGGGCGAGCGTATCAAAAGGCTTCAACCGGCCGGCTTCCTGTACGGGAATGGTGGCCAGCGTTGCCACGGTTTCCTTGTCCAGCAGGGTGCTCAGCGCGGGCTTGGGTTCAGCCGGTGCGGGGACTGCCGCAGCGGCAGGGGCGGCAGCCGATGCGGGCTTGGCATCTTCGGCGCGCAGCGAAATGGCAAAGAGCAGAACAAAAGCGAAGAACGTTTTCATGGCGTGAAAAGGGGCGGGGGATTACGCTGCGGAGGAAGCTTTGGGCGAGGTACGCTTGATGAAGCGTGCCAGCATGCTGATGAAGTGGATGAGCAGGCCGATGGCCACAGCAATGCAGGAGTACAGCGGCCAGTTGTCGGCAGGATTTTGCACCACCTCAAAGACCGACTGCTGCTGCATTCTGCCGCCCTGCTCGCCCTGGCTGAAACTGGCCTGGAACAGCACATAGCCGGAGTCGCGCAGCGGCTCGTTCATCTTGATCACCTTCTTCTCCTGGTGGTCGCCGGTCATCTTCGTCACCTGGCTGCTGAACTTGCGCGCACGCTCCGTGCCCGGATGCACCTCGCGCTCAAACTTGTCCAGTTTCACGGCAAAGGGCAGATGCCAGCGCTCGCGGGCAAGGTCGATGAGGAAGGTCTTGCCGTCTGCTTTCACGGTCCACGGCGCTGCCGCAGCCCCCCAGAGGATGCCTTTTTGCACCGCGCCGCTCTTGTCTTTTACCGAGGCATAGATGCCATCGATGTTCTGTTCGGCCGTGGTGTTTTTGGTCTTCGGCTGAAGGAAGTAGCCATCCACCACTTCGCGGCCTTCGGTGCCGTCGGCGCGGTGCGGTTCGCTGTTTTCCTGATAATTCATGAGCGTCAGTTCAAAGGGCAGGCTGGCATGGGTGAAGGTGCGTGCCTTGCCGGTCGAGCCGTCGGGGATCAGATCGCCGAAGAGGTTGTCGTGAATCACCAGTGCCGTGCGCTTGCCGTCTTTGGCGGGCGGGTCCACCTGCTCGATCTCGATCACGCGCTTGTGGAAGCTTTGGAACTCATCCGAGGTCTGCCCCTCCAGCAGCGCCATGTTGCCTTCCTTCTTGAAGACGAATTCCACGCCGCCGGCGATCAGCATGAAGACGATGGAAAAGTGCGCAATGATCACACCCACGGTGCGCGGGTTTTTGCGGATGCGCAGCAGGCCGCCGCAGATCATGGAGATGGTGAGCAGTGCCATCGCCAGCATCCCGCCCGGCAGCAGGATGGGCATGGCGATTTCCTTGGAGGGTACGCTCAGGGCGCGCAGGCAGGCCCCCAGGTCGATGCTGGTGATCCACCAGGATTCGAAATACTTCTTCTGCGAATCAAAGAGACCGTGCTCCACCTGTTCTAGGGTGCCGAGGAAAGTGAGCAGCAACAGGATGACGAGCAGCACCGTCGCAAGCCCGAAAGAGCAGAAGAAGGCGAAGATGCGGGAGGGAAGGGAACGTGAGGAAGTCACAGGCGGTACAAAGGCTGAAATGAGTCGGCGGGAAGAAGAAGACCAACGAGACTACTGCTTGGGCAGTTTGTCGGTGTCGGGTCGGATGGATTGGCAGAAGGCGTCAAACGCCGCAGCGTTCTGCTCTACCAAGGCCTTGGGGCCGATGAGTTTGACAAAAATCGTCGCTTGCGGTGCGGAATGGATCAGGCCCAGCAGCCGGTAGCCCTTTTTCGGCTCCGGTGCGCCCACCGCCTTGTAGTCGCCGTCGAAGGCGACGAAATCAGCATCGCGACCGAAGAACGGCTTCTTCTCCAGCTTCTCCAGTTCCTCCGTCGTGAATGCCGGCTGTCCCATCTGGGTGCGCCAGCGGTTGAGGTTGGCGGCCTTACCCCCGGCAGGCCCCGGCATCAGCGAGACATAACACTCGCCCTCCTGGGCAGGGCCGAAGCGCAGATCCACGGTGCGCATGCCGGTGGGATCAGGGGTTTTGGATTCACCCCAGCCCGGCGGGACTGTCCACGTCAGGAAATCCCGCAAACTGCTGGCCGAGGGGGGCTGCTCCTGGTTTTGCTGTTCCTCAAAGAACCGTGTGGAACTGGGGATATCGACGCTGGGCTTGCCTGAAAATTTGGATATTTCCCGTGTTTCCGTGATTTCCATGCGCTCTTCCAGCCGCTTACAGGCAGGCAAGGTGGCAAAGACAAGGCAAAGAGCCGCGAGGCAGGGGGGAAACTTCATGCAAAAGGGAAACGTCGCGAAACGGTAGTTCTTTGGTTGATGAGCAGGATGGCAGGCCATCGCGGGGAAAAGGGCCCGGATACTAGCGTGCGTTTGCACGAAGCCAATGGCTTCTTGGGCGGCTCAGGGCGAAAAAACCTCCCTTTTTGGCCATTTTGCGTTCCCAGGGGCGTAACGCTATTGTCGCATTTCGAATCGACAAATTTTCAGAAAACGTGTAACAGTTGGGAGGTATCCGGGTTTAAGCCCCTTGAATCCCACTCACTTGCCATGAAAAAAATCATCCTTACCGCCGCCGTCTCGCTGGTCGGTTCGCTTTATTCTCAAGCTCAGTCAGTCGTTACAGACCCTGTGGGATTTGTGAGTGTCACAGTTCCTGCACAATCGGATGCAGCGCTTGGCACTCCTCTGGGCCGTGCCAATGAGTATCAGGGGGTCATTCAGTCCATCAGCGGCAATGTGATCACCGTGGCAGGCACGCCCGGCTGGGTCGCCAGCCAGTTCCTCTATGTCAATGGCTCCCAGCCCAAGACCTACTATGCCCGTATCGACAGTGGCGTGCGCGAAGGCCTGATTGCCCCTATCACCGCTAACACTACTACCACCATTACGATCACAGTGCCCATCGGTGATGATCTGAACGGGGTGCTGACCAATGCCGTCAATACCACCGGCGACAGCATCAGCATTGCTCCCTATTGGACCATTGCTTCCTTGATTTCAGGGGTTCCGGCTGGAACGCAGGTGTTTCTGTACCCTTCGATCCTCGACCCTACCACCCAGGCTGCTACCAATCAATCGCCATCGGCCATCTACGTTTATTCCGGAAGCAACTGGCTCAAATCCGGCATCAATTCCGACGATGTCACTTTGCCACCCATGGTAGGTTTCACTCTGCGCAATAATTCAGCCAGTCCGCTGGTAGTCTCTATTACGGGGTCTGTGCCGATGGCCACCAACCGTATGGTTCTGCGCACTGTCGCCGCGGGAGCCAAGCAAGATCAGCGGATATTCTTCAACAGTCCGGTGCCAGAGATCATTGGCAACACAGGTTTGGGGACTGCGGCAGGCGATCAGTTGTTCATTATCGATAACAGCATTCCTGGCAAGAATAAGTCCAGCACTACCACCCTCACCTGGACTGGCAGTACCTGGCTTCAAGGGTTCACCAATGTGACCCAGACCTTCCAAATCCAGCCGGGGACGTCTTTCATCCTGAGAAAGGCGCAGACTGCTGGTGGAGCCACCAATTTTGTGTCGTCCCACCTCCAAAGCTATCTGCAATAGGGCTAAGCATCGGGCGTTCAAGGTCCGCCCCAAAAGATCGAGGCCTGTGTATTTATATGAAGCAAAAGGTTGGCATACTGTTCCTGTTGTTCGGAATTGTTTCGATCGCCTCAGGGACAGCAACCCTGCAATTCTCAGCCCCCTACAGTGAAGGCATCGCCTCCAACTTTGCCAATTCTTCGGGTGTAGTTACCAATGGGATGCGGTGGGGCATCATCGTGGACACGGGAAACAACGGTTTCGCCAACAGCGCTACGAATTACGATGCTTTTGCGCCTGGCGTTGTCACTGCGGGGTTTCTGAGTGTGGGCGGTACAGCCACGGACGACTACTACATTCCAGGGGGGCTTACGGAGGACGGATCAGGGGCCTTGGAAGGAGATTTTACCACGCCGGGCGGACCCGGTGCGATAGGCGAGGATTTGGTGATCACCCTTACGGGTGGAGTTTCAATGGGCAAGCCGTTTGCGGTGGTGTGGTTCAGCAACAACACCAGCGCTGATGGAAGTCGCTATGGTTTCTTGGCGGACGGTTCTTTCGTGCTGCCCGCAGATTCAAGCATTGGAAGCTTTAGCTCATTTTTTGCCGGAGTTGATCCCATACGTTCAGCCACAAAAACGCTCGGCGTCGTGGCTGCCACCTCCAAACTGGCGGTTTTTGATGGTTCCGGTACTGGGGGCAATGCACGAACGGACAACACAGGGGTGTACACATTTGCCAATGCTGTGAACGGCACCACCGGAAATTCCCAGACCTTCACGCTTCAGAATACGGGAGGAGCGAACCTGACTTCCATTTCCGTATCCAAGGCCGCGACTGGTAATCCTGGAGATTTTACTCTCAATACGACTGGAACGGCTATCAGCCTGACTCCCAATTCCACCACCACCTTTACCGTCACCTTTGCCCCTTCAGCCGTTGGAGCGCGTTCGGCAGTGATTCAGATCGCTAGCAATGATGTGACGCAAAATCCCTTCCGCATCAATGTTTCTGGAACAAGCACGGTGGCGACCAGTCCTAGCATTGCCGTGTTTGACGGTAGTGGCGTTGCCGGCAATCCGCGTCCCGACAACGCCGCTGCCTACGTCTTTGCCTCGACATTGGTTGGTACCAACTCGTCTACCCAGACTTTTACCGTGCAGAATAACGGAACCGCCGATCTGCATGGTTTGGCGGCCGCCATAGTGCCTGCGGATGACTTTGTTCTGGTCACCGGCGGCCTCACCAGCACGCTGGCCCCCAATGCCACGGCTAGCTTTACTGTGACATTTGCCCCTGGAACCGCTGGCACCCGCAACGCAGTGGTGACGCTTACCAGCACAGAAGCTCCAGACTATCGTGTCAATGTCAGCGGACATGGCGCTGCGACTCAGGATTCGCGGATCGGGGTGTTCAAGGGCAGTGCAAGCGGAACGGAACTGGCCAGCGGGGTGAGTGCCGTGGCGTTCCCTACCACCTTGCCCAGCGCGAGCAGCGCGGCACAGACCTTCACCATCCAGAATGTGGGAGTGGCGGATCTCACCAGCATTGCGGTTACCAAAGGGGTGGCTGGCAACCCGGAGGATTTTGTGCTGAGTGCGGGAAGCGTTGCAGCCACCTTGACACCAGGTGCAACCACTACCTTCACCGTCACTTTCTCTCCCACGGTGGTCGGAGCGCGAACAGCGGTCATTCAGATCGCCAGCAGCGATGCCAGCGACAATCCTTTCATCATCAACCTCACCGGCCAGACCCATACGGTGAGCTTTGACCAGGATACCCTGAGGCATATGGAGATCGCCGAAACGGTGACGCTGCCGGTGCATCTCTCATCGGCGTTCAGCGCTGCATTCACGGTGCCGGTGACGTTCAACACCAATCCTGCCAATCTGTCTTACACTCACACGCCCGCCAGCGTCTTGTCGTTTGCGGCCAACCAGTTGGAAGCAAAAGTAACGCTCACACTGAAGGACAACCTCATTATCGAAGGCGACAAAACTCTGACCGTGTCTCTCGGAACGCCTTCCGTAGCCGGGGTAGTGCGGGGTGCGCATCCCGCGACCACGCTCACCGTCTGGGACAACGACACGGCCCCGGTCATCAATCCCGTTCCAACGAACAAGATCGTCGCCGCCGGTCATGCGGTTGTTTGGGTGTCCGGAGCCACTGGCAGCGATCCCCTGACCTTGCAGTGGAAGAAAAACAACGTGGTGATCGCAGGCGACAATGCCAAGACGGGCACTCTGAATTTGACGTCTTCTGCTACTCTGGCAGACGCTGGTACCTATTCTCTTACCGCCACCAACAAGCGTAGCACGGTCACTAAGTCGGCTTATCTGGATGTGGTGGATCAGACGGCCACCAAGGTGAGGTTTGACATCGACGGCACGGCTACTCTGACTGCTGTCACGGCAGGTACCGGGATGACTTATCAATGGTATCGGAAGAACGGTGCCAATCCCGCCAGTCCGATACTGAACAGTGCGACGAAATACGCCAATGCCACCACCAAGACTCTGACCATCAAAAAGCTCGTGGCCGGTGATGCTGGGGACTATTTCTGCAAAGTGTCGGGCCCAACCCTGCCGGCACCTGCTGCTGGCTCCGTTGACAGCGGTGTTGTGACCCTCCAGGTGCCAACGGTGAAACCGCCTTCTGTCTCGGTGGTATTCCCGGATTGTGTGGCCTACAACACGTATCCCAATTTCCAGATCCCCTTTAGTGACGCCGCTGGCAGTGATGTGCCGACGAAGTTTGTCTGCAAAGGTCTGCCTACCGGACTTGTTTGCAACGCCGTTACTGGAGTCGTCTCCGGCAAGCCGACCAAGGCAGGGCTTAACCAGCCGGTGACAGTGACCCTCTCCAATAAGAATGGCCCGGTGGACATTGTCACCAGCATCAACATCATTGCCTTCCCCACGCCCGGTGTCTGCGTGGGATTGGTCGAGCGCCATGATGCGACCAATGCTGGCATTGGCGGTCGTCTCGATCTTTCCCCCACGGTGACAGGTTCCTTCACCGGTACGCTGAAGCTGGGCGCTACATCTTATCCTCTCAGCGGCGCCCTGCTCACCGCCTCTGCTGCGGATTCCCATCCCACTGTCACTCTTACCTTGAAGCGCACCGGCACCCCCGTGCCGCTGCCACTCGTGCTTACGCTCGATCTGAATCCCACCAACGATGAGGTGACTGGTACCGTGGGTGTGCAGGGAGATGCTTCAAAGGCCACCATCACCGGCTGGCGCAACAAGTGGGTTGCCGTTTCCCACCCAGTCGGCTCAAATCAAACCGGTCTGCACTCCTTCAAGCTGCAACTCGACACGGCCAGTGCGGCGATGAGCGATGTGCCAAAGGGCTATGGATATGGCACGGTTAACGTCACCACAGCTGGCGTGACTACCATCGTTGGCCGGACCTCTGACGGAGGTGTTATTACCAGCTCCAATGGGGTGCTTAGTGCCAGCGGCAAGGTGCTGGTCTACCAGCCGCTCTACGTGGGCAATCGCGGCTCTATCGCTGGTAATCTGGAGATCACCGCAGATACCAACCACACCATTGCCTCCCATCTTGACTGGGTGAAATTGGCCACCACTGCGACGGGCGGTTACGGCCGGGATTACGCCACCTTTGGCCTCATCGGAGTGGATGCGACAGGTGGCAAGTACACGGTATCCGCTCCTGTGGCTGGTTTTGGCGTCACGGCGGTAGGAGTCAACAATGCCCAGCTTGTCTTTACCGATGGTGGTATTGGGCTGGCATCCGTCAATCCGAATGTGTCCCTGCGCATCAGCGACAAAAACGTTGCGGCGTTCCCTCCTATTATCAGCGGGAACAATCCCGGCAAAATCACGGCGCTGACGCTCGCGCCTACCACGGGTGCCTTCAGCGGCAAGTTCACCCTTGCCGATGGTGTCACCACACGCAGTAGCTCCGTCATCCCTTTCCAAGGCCAAATTGTCACAACCGAAGGCAAGGGGTTCGGCTACTTCTTGTTGCCACAATTGGTTTCTCCGCCTACAAAGACGACATCCTCACCCATTTTGTCGGGTGCAGTTGTTTTGCAGGGATTGGTGCCCTAGCCGGTGATTCGGCTCTCCTCTTGCACGTTTCGTGTGCTGTTGTCACTTCGTTAATACTTTATTTTCTCCCGTGGCATCTTCGTTCATTTCTTCCATGAAATTATCTTTTGCAGTTCTCCTGCTTGCATTGGGAATGGTTTCCTCTGTCAGCGCCTCGGTTACGATTCAGTTGTCGGAACCTTACACCAGCGGCATCGTGTCAAACTTGGCGAACGGTAGTGGTGTTATCACTGACGGCATGAGGTGGGGTATCATCGTAGATACCACGGGCAATGGTTTTGCAAATGGCGGAACGTCCTATGATGCCTATGCGGCCGGTGCTGCCACATCGGGCTTTATGGGCGCGAATGGCTCAACTTCTGATGACTATTACATTGCAGGGACGTTCACCGGGGATGCTTCCAACTTGAACCTCAAAGAGGGTGATTTTACAACCGTTCCCGGTCATGGCAGCATTGTAGATGACTTGGTGGTACCATTCACAAACGGTGTGGGTGCCGGAGGAAAATTTGCATTGGTATGGTTTAGCAGCGGTTCCACTGCTGGCGAAAAATATGGGTTTCTTAGCGATGCGTCTTTCGTCCTTCCTTCAGAACCTGGAGTTGGAAGTTATGGAGCAGTTTTTACTGGCAACGACCCCACTCGCGCTGCCTCCAACACCTTTGCCGCCATCGTGAGTGCTCCTGAGCCCTCGCGCATGCTGCTGGTGGGCTTTGGGGCTTTCGGCCTGATGCTGCGCCGCCGTCGTTCAGTGGCTTAGTTTGACTTCGGTGATTGTGGAATGGCTGCCTGCGGGCAGCCATTTTTTGTGTTGGTGCCGGGGTTACGGGTGCATAGTGGAAAATGGATCGGTGTTTGTATGTCTGCGGCGCGACGGCCTCGGGAAAATCGGCGGTGGCGTTGGAGCTTGCTCAGCGTATCGGCGGCGAGATCGTCAATGCCGACGCCTTTCAAATCTACCGTGGGCTGGATGTCTGCTCGGCCAAGCCTTCCAGAGCGGAACGGGCACTGGTGCCGCATCATCTCTTTGATGCGCTGGACCCTGCGGAATCATGTGATGCGCAGCGGTTTCGTGAGCTGGCACTGCCTGTGATCGATGACATCGCCGCACGGGGCCAATGGCCCATTGTGGTTGGCGGCAGCGGTCTTTATATGAAAGCGCTTACTCATGGTCTGGCAACGCTGCCCAAAGGTGATGACGAACTGCGGACAAGGCTGGCGCTGTTGACAGCGGAGGAGCGGGTGGTGGAACTGCTGCGACGGGACCCGGAGGCTGAGCGTAACGTACCGCTGAAGAATGACCGCTATGTCTCACGGGCGCTGGAGATTTGCCTTCTCACCGGGCGTCCGCAATCCGAGTTGCGCGGTGAGTGGTTGGAAAACGCGCCGCAATTCATGGGGGTGCAGATCACCCGTGACCGCAATGATCTCTATGGCCGCATCAATGAGCGGGTGAACGGCATGGTCGCCGCCGGACTGGTGGAGGAAGTTGCTGAGTCGGGAGCTCTGTCGCCGACGGCGGAGAAGGCCATCGGCGTGCGTGAGGTACGGCAGCACTTGCATGAGGGGCTGCTGCTTGCGGCCATGGTGGAGGCGATTCAGCAGGCCTCGCGCCGCTATGCCAAACGTCAGATCACGTGGTTCAAGCGTGAGCGTGGGTTCCAAACGATTTGCCTGTCGCCAGATTCCACCGCAAGTATGGCGGCTGATCGCATCATTGAATTGTTCCCATGCCTGACTCAACCACCGCCACCCGCTCCGTCTTCGTCAATCTAGGCCCGCGGAGTTACACCGTGCAAGTGGGCCGCGGCCTGTTGGCGGGCATTGGTGCGGTGGTGGCGGAAAAATTGAAGGGCACCAAAGTGGCCGTGGTCACGGATTCCAACGTGGGGCCGTTGTATGCGCAGACGGTACTGGACAGCCTTCAAGCCGCAGGCAAGCAGCCGGTGCTCATCACCGTGCCTGCCGGCGAATCCTCCAAGTCGTTCGGTGTGGTGCAGCAGGTGTGCGATGAAATGGTCCGCGCCGGGCTGGACCGAAAGAGCTTCGTAGTGGCGCTGGGTGGCGGTGTGATTGGCGATCTGGCGGGCTTTGCCGCTTCGGTTTATCAGCGCGGCATTCCTTATGTGCAGGTGCCGACCACAGTGCTTTCACAAGTGGACAGCTCAGTGGGTGGCAAGACCGGTGTCAATCTCACCGATGCTAAGAACATGGTGGGTGCCTTCCATCAGCCCGCGCATGTGATTGCCGATGTAGACACCTTGGAGACCTTGTCGAAGCGTGAATGGAATGAGGGCTTTGCAGAGATCATCAAGCATGCGGCCATTCGTGATGCCGCCATGTTCGATGAGATCGAAGCGGTGGCACAGGGCAGGGGAGACATGGTGGAACTGATCCGCCGTAATGTGGCGATCAAAGCCAGCGTGGTAGAAGCCGACGAACATGAGCTGACCGGCACCCGCGCCATCTTGAATTTTGGCCATACCCTTGGCCATGCGGTGGAGGCGGAGGCCGGCTACGGCACCATGCTGCATGGAGAGGCCATCTCCATCGGCCTGCGCGCCGCCTTGTGGCTCTCCGTCAAGCTTTCGGGCCTGGCCCAGGCGGACATGGACCGCGTCTGCTCGGTGCTTGCCGCTTATCAATTGCCGTTGCAATTGCCCGCAGGCATGACCAATGACGACCTGCTGCGCCGGGCGCGCATGGACAAGAAGTACGACCAAGGCCGCGTGCGTTTCGTGCTGTTGAATCAGCTTGGCGAAGCCTTCGTGAGCAATGACGTCACCGAGGCCCATTTGATCGAGGCGCTTGACCAACTCCGGCAATAATGACTCGCACCGAAGCTTATCTCGCGCTGAACCTGCTGCCGAAGATCGGGCCAGTACGGGTGCGCCGGTTGCTGGAGGTTTTTGGCAGCCCGGAGCGAATCTTGTCAGCCAAGGCCCATGAGATTTTGCAAGTGGAAGGCTTTGGCCGGGATCTGGCGGAAGCCATCGCGGGCTGGGAATCAACCGTCGATCTGTCGCGCGAGCTGCGCCGGATCGATGAAATGGAACTCACCGTCATCACCCAGGAGGATGAAGTGTATTCATCGCTGCTTAAGGAGATCCACGCGCCGCCGCTGGTGCTGTATGTGTGGGGTGAAATCACGGAACGCGACCGCAACGCAGTCGGCGTGGTGGGCTCACGCCAAGCCAGCATGTATGGTCTGGAGACAGCGAAGAAGATGAGCTTTCAGGTGGCGTACGCGGGCTTCACGGTTATCAGCGGTCTGGCGCGCGGCATTGATACGGCGGCACATGAGGGCGCGCTGGCTTCCAAAGGACGCACCATCGCGGTGATCGGTGCGGGCATGGGCAAGCTCTATCCGCCGGAGAACATGGGCCTTGCCGAGCGCATCGCCAAGCAAGGTGCGGTGATCACCGAATTCCCTGTGGATTACCCGCCGGACAAGCAATCCTTCCCGCTGCGCAACCGCATTGTTGCAGGCATGTGTTCCGGCCTGTTGGTGGTCGAGGCACCTGTGCGCAGCGGTTCTTTGATCACCGCCAATCAGGCGACCGAAATGGGGCGAACTGTTTTCGCTGTGCCGGGCAATATTGACCGCCCGACTTCCGCAGGCTGCAATCGCCTGATCCAGCAAGGTGCCAAACTGGTGATGGATGGCGGCGACATCCTGGATGACCTGATGACGCTCTTTCCCACCGCTCCGCGTGCTCCCAAATTGGAGACCCCGATGTTGCCCGTGAGCATGTCGCCCGATGAAGGCGCTGTCTTTGCTGCACTCGGTACGGAGCAGTCTCACATCGACCAGATTACCGCCCGCTGCGGTCTCTCCAGCGCGCTTGTTTCGGCAACACTCATGCGCTTGGAAATGAAGCGCCTTGTGCGTCCGTTGCCGGGATTGCGGTATGTGAAGCTGGTATAGAGGATCAATTAATGGTTGGTGATCCTCGCTGGCGGCGTTAGCTCTATGCATGAGTCAAATGCTTCAGGAGGATGCCTCCGTCGTTCTTGTCCGGTCCTTTTTCGTGCGGAAGCGCAATGCCCTGCTGGTGCGCGCGCACTTTTCGCCCTTGTTCATGGACTACTACCTGCACCTGATGCAGCACGGTCTGCACCATGAAAAGGACGCGGACGCAAAGTTTAAAGATGTGCTGTCCGCGCTCACTTTGCACCTGTGCTCGCGCCCGCAGGATGAGGTGGTGGCCTGGACGATCAACGTCCGCAATCCGTTGATGAACCTGTTCGCCACAGGCGGCAGCCGCCCGGGGCGTGTCACGGGCCGCATCTTTACGGAGGATGTGAAGGATTCCGGCAAGCCTTTGTTCATCGCCACCGTGAACCGGGGAATGGAAGTGGGCCGCCAGAGCATGGTGAACTTTGAAGGCATGGACATCCTGGAGGCGGTGGAGCATTTCTACGCGCAGAGCGAGGGGCGTATCACGCGCATCTTCCGGCTCGAAGACGAGGAGATGGTGATGATTTCCGCCGAGCCTGATTGCGATGAGGAGTGGCTGATCGGCCTGGAACTGGATGACGTGCTGACCATGGGTGACAAGGAACACCTGACGCCTTTGGAAACCCGCCCGTATGTCTTTGAGTGCGGTTGCTCGGTCGAGCGCCTTTACCCGCTGCTGTCGCGCCTGTCGGCCGATGATCTGGAGCACATCTTTTCTGATGGCGTGGCCACCATCACCTGCCCGAGATGCGGCGCCATTTTCAAGGCACCGAAGGAGCATTTTGAAGAGTGGCAGGCTGCTCGCAAAAAGGAGCAGGGCGAGGACAAGTAGCCCTTAGGGTCACCATCATGAGTCCGCTCCGCACACTTCGCAGCGGAAGCGGTCGGATCTGCCCGGAATGGCATAGCAGGTTTTCTGGTGGCAGTGCTTGCAGAGGATGGGAACGCAATTCTGAAAGTACCAGCGAATCAGGAGGTGGGCGGTGATGAACAAGCCCAGCGCCAGGAGAGTGGCGGGCACGCCGTGCTCCGTAAGCCAGTCCTGAAAGACAATGGCGGTCACCGCCAGCAGGCTGGCGCCCAGCAATGACGAGGTAAAGCTGACAAAGAAATGCTGAGGTGCGGTCATTAAACGCTGCCATTATGCCTGGAGCGCGGAAGCGAGTCCAGCCCGCATCGCATCCAATGGTGCGGGCCGTTGGAACCAATGCTCAAACGAGATGGCTCCCTGATGCAACAACAGGGTGGCGCCATCCACGTAGCGGGCTCCGGCTTCGCGGGCCGCCTCGCCCAACGAGGTGAGCTGGCCTCCGGGGCGGTACACCATGTCGAAGACCAGGTGTTTGTCCGTCAATGCACCGGCTGGCAGCAGGGGGGCATCACCGGCCTTCATGCCGAGCGAGGTGCCATTGACGACCAAGTCCACTTCCGGCATCACCGCCAGCAGGGCGTCATCCGTCCAGTCAATGACGGTGGTGGTTGTCGTTCCCATGGTCTGGATTTCCTCGGCGAGCTGTTCCACTTTGGAGCGGGTGCGGTTGAGCAGTACCAGCCGCTGGCAGTTTTCCAGGGCGCATTGCACGGCCACGGCCCGGCCCGCGCCGCCTCCGGCACCTAGGATTAAAACTCGCAGGTCGCGCACTTCGACCTCGAAAGCCTCTTTGACGCTGCGCAAGAATCCGGGGCCATCAGTGTTGAAGCCGTGCATCTGGCCGTCTTCGCGAATGGCCACGGTGTTCACCGCACCCAGCACTTGGGCGAGGGGATCCACAATATCGACGGCGTCGAGCGCCTCAAACTTGTGGGGAATGGTCACATTGATGCCCCAAAAACCTTGGCGTACAAAAGTGCGTAATGCTTCTGCCACGCGACCGACGGGCACTTGCACACGTATGTACTGGGCGTCTATTCCACAAGCAGCCAGCGCCGGGTTGTGCATCTGGGGCGATTTGGAATGGCTGATCGGATCGCCAATCACCGCCAGCAGCGCCGGGGGGGTGAGGGGTGGCTGAAGGTCTTGCCAGTGGTCAAGATCGGTCAAAGAATAGCAGAGCGGAGCAGATGAAATCACGATTTTTACTGGTTACAGAGCCCGAATCGGGTGTCAAAGCGTGTGCGTACCGAGATATGTAATCGCTAGAATGAGAAAATTCGCATATTTCATAAAGAAAAAGGTTTTCAGTGACAACGGATTGCATAGAATCTACCGCTAATTGGACTCGACGTTAAACTTTCCTGCACTCAACTAGTGGACGTTTCCCCCCCATCCCCGTCGGTTACCGGCATGCCTCACCCTCCTTGGCCCTCCAATCCCTTCGCATCCGATGTGTGTACCACCCCCTACGAGGTGGCTGAGGGGCGGTCTGTGCCCACGATGAACCGCGATATTCTTCAGCGGGTGGCCAATGCGATCGAAGAGCTGGGAGAGGAACGAAGCCCGGGACGTCAGGGCAAACCTTTGCTGCTGCTCACTGCCCCTCGTGCGGGCTACGGCAAGACTCATCTTTTGGGCCGGATGGCGGCGGTGGCCGAATCTCAGGCCGTGGCGATGCCGCTGGTGTTTCGCTCGGATTCTGAGGTAAGCTGGGCGTGCGTGAGCCACGAGGCGGTGGAAATCCTGCGTCAGTTGCCGGGCAAGGAAGCTGGCTGGCCGCGCCTGCGTGAACTGTGCGCCGGCATTTTTGCCTCGATGGTGATGCGGCTGATTCGTGATGGTCGCCTGCCGTGCGCGAATCCCGAGCAGGCCATGCGGGTGCTGTCGCACGAGCCCGGTGACCTTTTCCGCGACGGGACCTCTGCCCGGCTGATCGGCGACTGGCTCAAAAAACACTACTCGCAGCTTCGCAAGCCTCTCGCCGAAATGGCGCGCTCGCTGCCGAACGCGGGCCCCATGGAAGCCTGGGTGGATGCCTTGTTTGCCGGTGCTCATCATGGTTCAATGGCCTCCCTGGAAACCGTGGTCGCCCTGGCCAGCGGCTCGCGCGGTGCATTTGAATTGTGGCTGCGCTTGGTGACCCTGTGGCGGCCGGCGGTGCTGTTTGTCGATCATTTGGATGGCTTTTACCGGCAGGAAGACGCCGGGCTGCGCATCGCCACCATGCTGCTGGAACTTGCAGAAATGGAGAGTGTGCATGTGGTGCTGAGCTTGAACCAGGATGTGTGGCAGGCTACCTTTGCCCACCATCTGCCCAGCGCGCTGGAGGACCGGCTCACGGCTTCGCAGTTCCTGCTGCGCGGACTCTCGGCGGCGGATGCGGCGGAATTGCTTCGCCTGCGCCTGAGTGAAGGACGGGTGGGCACGGATGAATCGCAGCAGTTTGAGGCTTTCCTGGATGTGCCGCGCTATTTCCAGGGGCGGCCTGTGGGCTCCGTTTCGGCGCGTGTGTTCCTGCGTCATTGCGCCATCCAGTGGGAGGCGTTTCAGCAGATCAAGGTGCGTGGCCATGAGCCTTTCTCCAGCCCTGCCGCAGATGATGAACTCCCCGGCTCGCTGCTGCCGGATGAGGGGCCCGGTGTCTCGCTTCTGGACGGAGATGAACTGCCCCAGTCCAACATTTTTGGCAACGACGATGCGACCCGTTTGCAGACGCTCGCCAATGGTTTGCACGAGCCAAAGCCGGCCATGGTGAACACGCCGTTTTCGTTGGCGACACCTCCGCCGCCGCCGGTGGAAGCGCCTCCGCCCACGCCGCCTCCGCCCACGCCGCCTCCGCCCACGGGATTGATTCAGCCGATGGCGGGCTTCATGGCCGCCGGTGCCGCGCTGGGCGCCTCGCCCTTTGCTTTGGCGACGCCATCGCCATCCCCTGCGCCAGCGGAGCTAGCGCCCCATCCCGATTGGACCGGCCGTGCCGTGGAACAATCGCAGCCGCGCGCTCCGGGAGCCTTGGAAAAGCTGCGCGACATGATGGACCGCCTGCGCAGTCAGCCAGGACAACCCCCAGTCGAAGCGGCTCCCTCAGGAGTGGCAGCACGCTTTGCCGATGTGGTGGGTGATTCGGCCCAGCCTACCAATGCCGAGCTGATTAGCCGTTTCGAGGCTCAGCGCAGCAGCATGGCACGTGACGCCCAGCTGTTGCCGCTGGATTTGGGGATCTTGGGCGACCTGATTCGTCTTGCGGGCAAGCGCTTCCCCCTGGTGCGTTTTGAGGAGATGGAGCTGCCCGGCCTTCCTGGCAAGCAGGTGCCTTGCTGGAGCCTTCAGGGAATGGAGATCTTCTTCGGTCTCAGTCACTTCAACGACGTCGAGTACTGGCGTTCCATCAGCTCTCTTGTCGTGCGCCGTGTTGAGGAATTGCGCGCCACTCAAGGTGCGGAGTCGAAGCAGGTGAAACTGGTGGCCATGAAGTCGGATCGCGAGACGCTCTCGTGGACCTCCCTGCAAGGCAGCGAAACTATCCCGCTAGCCGTGCGCCAGCGCATGGAAGTGCTGCACCTGGACACCCGCAGCATTGCCGCGCTCTACGCCATGCAGCGAATGATCGCGGACTCTGAAAATGGCAGCCTCAATGCCACGCCATCCCAAGTGATGAGCGTGCTGGCGCGCGAACTGGATTTCTTCTGGAAGCGTGTCACCAGGCCGCTTGGGCTGGTTGCCTAAGGTGCTTGTTAGGTTGCGTCGGAATGTGGGCTGGCTATGATGTCAGGGGCAGGTTTTATGCCTGTTTTTAGCAACGCATTTTACGCATGTCATGAGCGCAGAATACTCAAAGGACGACATTAAATCGATCACCGGCGTGGAAGCGATTCACCTTCGTCCAAAAATGTATCTTGGGCCAGCGACCAACGTGAGAAACACGCTGTTGATTGACGCCCTCTGCCTCTCACTTGCGGAAGCCCATTGCGGTACCTGCACGTCAATCCAGATCAGGGCATGTGACCGAACTGTGCAAATTTCAGACAATGGGATAGGCCTGTCGCTTGAAGATAGGAACGGAATGCCTTTTGCGGAATGGATATTCTCGACGCTTTGGGCATGCAGGGATCACAAGGCCCATGCGGAACTCGGTCTGCAATTGTGTGGTGTGGGCATGGTCATAGTGAATGCTTTCTCCCAGAGTTTGGTGGTTTCCATTCACAGTGACGGCATGATTCATCAGCAAACCTATCGCCTGGGAGTTGCCGAAGGCCCGTTCCAAGTGGTGGGCCAGACGGACCGCACTGGAACAGACATCAGTTTTACCATCGCAGAAGAATTTGCCGGAACCGAAGAGTTTGACTTGGAAGCAGCCAGGGCGGCTATCTTCGCCAAAAAAGTCGATCTTTCGAAGACGTCGATCACGTTCATGGGCGAACTTGCTGAGGCATAGTCTTCATCATTCCACGAAGCCGCACTTGCAGGCACCGGCACTTCCTGATTGGATGGTGCTCCCTCTGATTTTACCATGAAACGTCTCTTCACCTACAGCCTCGTCGCCGCAGCGTCTTTTGCCTCCCTCAATGCCCTGGCGGGCGGGTTCGACAAGCCGCCGGGCCTGCAGGTATACAGCCTGCGCTCGCAGATCAAGCTGCGCGGCCTGCCATGGGCGCTGGATCAGATCAAGGCCATGGGCATCACCGATCTGGAACTGGCCGGACTGCCGCCTGATCTGACGGCGGATGTGCTCAAAGCCGAGCTCGACAAGCGAGGCCTCAAGGCCACCAGCAGCCATTTTCCGTACAAGCGCTGGAAGACCGATCTCGACAACGTGGTGAAGGAAGCCAAGTCCCTGGGCTTGGAATACGCCGGCTGCGCCTGGATCGATCACAAGGATGATTTCGATGATGCCGAGTGCAATGACGCTATTGAGGTCTTCAACAAGGCGGGCGAAGCGCTGGCCAAGGAAGGCATCAAGTTCTTCTACCACCTCCACGGTTTCGAGTTCCAAAAGGCAGGCGATGGCACCCTGGCCGACAAGCTCATCAAGAGCACCACGGCTGGCAAGGTGAGCTATGAAATGGATGTGCTGTGGATCGTCTTCCCCGGCAAGGACCCGGTGAAGCTGATGGAAACCTATCCTGACCGCTGGGTGCTGATGCACCTGAAGGATCTGAAAAAGGGCGTGGCTACTGGCGCGCTCACTGGCCATACCGACGTGAACAACAACGTGGTGCTCGGCGAGGGGCAGGTGAACTGGCCCGCTGTCTTCGCAGCCGCCGAAAAGATCGGCATCAAGCACTACTTCATCGAAGACGAATCCGACTCCGTGATGGAGCAGATGCCGAAGCACATTGAGTACTTCAAGTCGGTGAAGTGGTAGTGAAAAACTGACCGTTAAAAAGGTGAAAAAGGGAAGCGGCAACGCTTCCCTTTTTTTGCTGAAGATTCTTTTGCCTTCCACGTTACCCCTCCATGTCCCGCCTCATTCTCTCCTGCGCCTCCCTGCTCTTCACCGTCGTTGCCTTTGCTGATGCTCCCAAAGCGAAAGCGCCCATCCCCGGGCCTGAGAAGTGGGAGAAGACCATTGCCGCCTTTGAAGCTGCGGACAAGACCACTCCACCGCCAGCCAATGGCATCGAGTTCGTGGGCAGTTCCACCATGGTGAAGTGGAAGACTTTGGTGGAAGACTTCGCCGGTCTGCCGGTCTTCAATCGCGGATTCGGCGGCAGCCAGTCATCGGACGTGCTGTTCTATCTCGATCGTGTGGTGCTGGCCTACAAGCCGAAGACCATCGTGTTCTACGCGGGCGACAACGACCTCGCCCTGGGCCAGAAAGCGGATGCTGTCATCGCTACCTGGAAGAAGATCCAGGCACGCCTGACCAAGGAGCTGCCGGAAACCAAGGTCATCTATCTCTCCCTGCGCCCGAGCATCAAGCGCCTCGCGCTGTTTGGCGAGCAGCAGAAAATCAATGCCGCGATCAAGGCCAGCATCGAAGGCCAGCCCAACGTGCAGTTCATCGATCTGACCCCAGCCCTCGTAGACAAGGAAGGCAAGCCCAACGGCGCACTCCTCGTGGCAGACAATCTGCACCTCAATGCCGATGGCTACAAGGTGCTGACGGGCATCGTGAAGCCGCTGTTGAAGTAGTTGTCGAAGCCCGCCTTTTATTCCGCCGTTGCTACCTCCGACTGCCTGAAGTAATTCAGCGTAGTCTGGTAGAGCGCGGCTGCGGAGGTGACGGCCCAGAACAGCGAAAACAAAAGGTGACCATTGGTCAATTTGTCCGCACTGACCTCGTGTGAAAGCCACATCATGTTAACGACGGCACTGGGAAAGAAGATGAGCCACACGCCAATAAGAACGATAGGCTTGGCAGGCTTCGCCACGGCACTGCGGTAGATGAAACCTTCGGCAAGAGTGCGTTCCCAAGGGGCAAGACCAGCGGTCGCTGATACAGGTGCCCCGCAGTGAGGGCAGAGGCTGTCCGCATAGGAGACACCTTGCAGGCAGGACGGACATAGCTCAATCCCGGTGCCATCATCGGCCTCAGCGCGGGCACTCATCGCCTCGCGTTCCAGCTCGTCGTCAGGGACTGCTTCATCCTGCTGTGGGCTCATGCGCGAAGTCTAATCCGCGCATGAGCCTCGTCACAAGACAAAAGCCGTATCAGGCAAAGTGCTTGTTACCGGCGGCGAGATGCGGCTGGTACTGCTTCAGGCGCAGAGCCACACGTTCGCGGATGCTGCGTTCGCCAATGCCGTCGTGCTTGGTGGCAACGAGGGCGGTAAGCAGGCGCAGGGTGGCCTTTACATCATCCATCATGACATACTCGGAGGCCAGCTCCGGCTTGTCGTCGTCGATGTTGTGGTAGTTGCCCAGTGGCACGGAGATGCCGGCGCTGCGGTGGCCCAGGGCCTGCATGGCGGTGGATTCGCAGGCACCGCCATCAAGGAGGCAGCGTTGCACGCGGATACCCTGCTCGGAAGCGGTGCGCATCAGGATGGAGACGGACTCTGAATCGAAGACGGAGAGGCGGTCGCCAACGCGGACGATCGGGCCATTGCCCAGTTCCGCGCCGTTCACCGGGCGGCTGGTTTCGACCGAAAGGAACACGGCGCCATCGGAGAAAGGCCAGTTGTTGCCCAGGTGCCAGGCACCCAGCCAACCGACTTCTTCCGCGCGGGTGAAGGCGGCGTGGACGGTGGTTTCGAGGTTCAGCCGGGCCAGCTCCCAGAAGGTGGAAATGATCAGCGCGCAGCCGATGAGGTCATCACAAGCCGGGGCGGCGATGCGGCCTTCCTTAATGGTAACGGGGAAGTCCCAGGAGGCGAACTGGCCACCCTTCACGACCTTGCGCAGGCCGCGCTTGATGCCGTCCTGCACAGGGCCCACAGGCACGCCGCCGATGAACTCCCAGGCATCGTCCTTGCCTTTGGCAGCAAGGTTGGGCACGAAGGCCGGATGATCCATGTGCGCGGCCAGCACCCAGGTGGGCAGGCTCTTGCGCTTGCCGAACTTGTAGGTGGCCAGCAGGTTGCCAAACTTGTCGCGTTTCAGGGTTACGTTGGGGCACTCAGCCAGAAGGGCCTCGACTTCACGGCGTACATGGTACTCGTGAAACGGTGCGGTGGGTTGCTTTAAAATCCTCTTGAGAATTGCAGTCAGCGTGGGAACAGCCATGCCCCCATTGTAGCCTGATTTTTCAAGACTCAAACGACCAACGTGAAGAAGCTTCGATATTTAATCGAGACCGCCGCTGTCAAATTCATGGCCTGGCTGATGCCCAGGCTGCCGCGCCATGTGCTGATGACGCTGGCCAAGGTGGTGGGCACGCTGGCCTGTCTGGTGGACTATCGGGGACGGGGGACTGCACTGGAAAACCTGCGCGTGGCCTACCAGGGCACGCTTACCTTCCGGGAGCGCTTCCGCATCGTGCGCCTGGCTTATCAGAACTTCGCGCGCACCTTCATTGACCTGTTCTGGGCCTCGGCCATGACCAAGGACAACTGGTCGCAGTACTTCCACATGGATCAGGCGGCGCGCGATTTCCTCGCCAGCCGCCGCGATCAGGGCATCGTTTGGGTGACCCCGCATTTTGGCAATTTTGAGTTCATGGGCCTGATCTGGGGCTACATGGATGTGAAGTTCACCGTCATTGCCCAGGACTTCAAAAACCCGGGCCTCACGGACATCTTCCGGCGCGCCCGTGAGGTCTCCGGCCACACCGTCATTCCTCAGCAGTCCGCCATGCTGCGCATGGTGAAGGCGCTGTCACGGGGCGGTAACGTCGCCATCCTCACCGATCTGAACGTGAAGCCGAACAAGGCGGCCACCTGCATTGATTGCTTTGGCCTGAAGACCTGCGCGACCATCATCCACGTGATGCTGGCGCAGCGCCTGGGCCTGATGCTGGCCCCCACGCTGTGCGTGCCGAACGACGACGGCACCTACACGATGAAGGTGGGCACGCCCTTCCAGCCCAAGCCTGAAGACTCCCCTCAGGCGGTGGCGCAGCAATGCTGGGATTGGTTTGAGCCCGAGATCCGCGCCCGGCCGGAGCTATGGATGTGGATGTACAAGCACTGGCGCTACCTTCCGGGCGACGGCACGGATGAGCTCTACCCGGACTACGCAAACCCCGGCAAAGCCTTTGCCAGGATGGTGGCTGGAAAGGAGGTGTGAACGAGTATGTCTTCACCCCTATGCGATGCCTGTGAGAAGCGATGGGCCACAGTCGTCTTCACGCGAATCGAAAACGGCGTCATGGCCTCCCGCAACCTCTGCCAGGATTGCGCGGATGCGGAAGGGGAAGGCGGGCGTTGTTATCGGGAGCCTCTGTCGCTCAGCACCCCGGCCTTGAGTTTGTTTTCCCCCAAAGGCGCGTCATCATCTGTTCGGCCCGCTGAGATCAGTATTCCTGACTTCATCAAGGTGAGGGATTTGGCCAAGGTCATGAACGTCAAAGTCTTCAAAATTATCTCGGCACTGATCAGTCTGAAGGTGTTCACGTCGGCGGACAAGATGATCGATTTCGCAACGGCAGCGACCGTGGGCCAGCTCCTCGGCGTGAAAGTGAAGAAGCTTCCGGAATAGCGGTGGCTGCTATTTCAGGGAGCGAAGGTACGCCACCAGATCGACGAGTTCCTTCTCAGGCAGCGTCAAATCCAGGCCCATGGGCATGAGGCTGATGGTGAGCTGGGTGTCGCTGACGATTTGCTCCTGCGGGATGTTGCGTTCCTGTCCGGCGACATCAGCCACCAGCAGGCCCTCGGCGGTGTGGCTGCGGATTACGCCGGTGATGCCCTGGCCGTCGCGAGTTTCGATCACATGGGCCTCGTAGTCGCGGGCCAGCGTGTTACTGGGGAAGAGGATGCTTTCAATGATGTCGCGCTCGGTGCGAATGGCCCCAATATGGGAGAGATTCGGACCGATCGGACGGCCTTTGTCGCCGATCTGATGGCAGGCGATGCAGGTGCCCTTGCCACTCTCGTACGCTGCGCGTCCGGCAACGGCATCGCCACTGGTGGTGACTTTCTCGGCCAATGGCACCAGCAGGCGCTTCTTTGCATCGATGGCCTCTCCCGCTTTGCGCAAGGCGGGCAGGATGATGGTTTCAAAGATCTCCGGCGGGTGTGCGCTGAGCGCCGTGCGGTACACGCTTTCCTGCTGGCTGATGAGCGAGAGGTTCTTCGCCAGCTCGACGGCCATCTTCTTGGCCAGTTCCGCGTCCTTGGTCTTGCGCAGCAATCCCACGAGTTCTTTCAATTCCACCGGACCCACCGTGGCGAGCTGAGGGGCCAGGGCCGCGACTTGGTTGTTGTCCAAGGATGAGGCGGCGAGCATGGAAGCCGCCTGAATGCGGGCAGCGGCAGATGAGGCCGAATCCGACAGCACCGATTGCAGCAGGCCAAAAGTCTCCGGCGTCAGCTTGCCGCCCTTCATGGCATCCAGCGCCTTCAGGCGCAGCGCGAGTGTTTGTTTTGTATCGCTGGCTATTGCCTGCAATGGCTTGTTAAATCGTTCGTCCCTGAGTTTTTTGAGGGCATCAAAGACCAGGGGCAAGCTGCCCTTGCCTGCGGCGGCCTCGGCGAGGAGTTTTTCCAATAGTGCCAGCCATGCCTTGTTTGCCGGGGTGCCAGACTGGTTCGCAATCACACGCAGGGCGGTATGTTGCACAGTTGCTGCGGGATGCTCCAGCATGGCCGAGATTAGCTTTTGCGTCTCCGGCTTTGCTGCCAATGCGGTTCCAAATCCTTCCAGGGCCTTGAGCTGTTCAGGGCTGAGGGTTTTCGCAGAAAGCCATTTTTGCAGGTCTGGCGTCACCGAGGCATCGGCGTCTTCGTTTTTGGTCACCATCCCCAATGAAACGCGGGCAAGATCGGTGTCCGGCGAGTTAAGGCTCTTCGCGGCTAGGCTCAGGCTCAGATTGATGCCTGCACCATCCTCGGGCTGGAAGCACTGGAACATTCGGCGCAGTGCCACTGGCTCTGTGGTTTGCTTTAAGTCTTCGAGACTCACGACACTCAGTTTCTGCGCGGCATGCAGCACCGCATGCTCCAGCGCCGGGTCGAGCTTCGCGCTCAGCAGCTTCTTGATTTCGGCACCCAGCTCCTGCGAGGCTTTCCCTTCCACTGCGGCAGCTTCACAGGCGTGACGCTTGGACCTGGGATCAGGAGAAGCAAGAAGGGCCAGGATTTCCTTTTCGTTTACTGGCGGATGATAGTTGGCAAGGCGGTAGGAAACGGGGTGGGGCTTCACTGGCCGCACGCGGTAAATGGCACCTGCGATGTCAGGCTTTGCCATCAGGCTTGACGGGCAGCCGATGCGGAACCAGCCGCCCGTATTGATCACCAGCAGGGAGCCGTCCTTGTCTTCCATCACATCGGTGATGTGGATGTCAGGATCATGCAGCGTGAGGAACTCATTCTCCACGGCCTTGTAGGTCGCACCTTCGGGCGTGAGTTCCATGCGCACCACGCGCTGAGTGTTGAAATAGGTGACCATGAATTGCTGGTGGTCGTTGGGAAACAGGACGCCTGAGCGGGCAAAGCAACTGCCGCTCACCGCCACGTGGCCAAAGTTGTGGATCACCGGCATGTGCTCCAGCGTGCGCGGCAGGCCCTCAATCGCCTTCATCTGGTCCGCACGCTCATAGACGCCGCCGGGCAGCCAGTGCACCAGTGTATCACCCCGTGGGTTGGTGTAATACAGGTTTTGTACGCCAATGACGTCGCCATCGGGTGTGAAATCCACTTCCACCGGGTTGTCACCGCAGCCCAGTGAATGCCACTGCACGTCGCTGCCGTCCGGCTTGCAGCTCCAGATGCCGCAGGCCAGCCCTTCCTTCACCACATTGCCTTCCTTGCCGATGACCTTGTGCCCCTTGCGGCCATGGCACCAATAGAGTCTGCCGTTGGGATGCAGAAACGGTCCGTGAACATCGGCCGCATTGCCCGTGTAGTCGAAGCCGCTCACGATCATCTCGCGCTTGTCGGCCACCCCGTCGTCATTGGTGTCGGTGAGCTTCCACAGGCCAGGGGGCGAGCACACATAGAGGGAGCCATTCAACCAGCACGCGCCTTGCGGGAAAGTCATCTTGTCCGCGAAAACAGTGCTGCGGTCAAAGACGCCATCGTGATCCGTGTCCTCCAGCATCAGCACACGGTTCGGAGGGTTTGCTTCAAGCTGCGCCTTGTTCCAGTTCACGCCAGTGGCATCCCCCACAAACAACCGGCCCACGTCATCAAGGCAGCCCATGATCGGATGGGTGACCAATGGGGCCGCGGCGACGGTGACCAGTTCCAGTCCCGCAGGCAGATCCGCCTTCGGCACGGCCAGATTCGCATGCTCCTTGTCCAGGCTCAGCACCGGCGGCCGTTTGGCGCTTTCCGGTATTTCCGTGGTCGTGTCAGGCTTCAGGTCGGCAGCATGCAAAAGTCCGCAGAAGGGCAGCAGGAGGATACAGGACTGCTTGATCATAGTCATGGAGGATTGGCGTTGTAAGGACAGGCAAAACCAACGCCATTCGAGGAAGCGAACTCGCAGCGGATTCAAAGCAACTGCTTGCCCTGAGGCGCAGCGCCTGCTACTGCCCCTGCCTCATGAACATTGTGATGCTGGACGCCTTCACGGCCAACCCTTCCGACCTCTCCTGGGCCGCTTTTGAGGCACTGGGCACTCTCACCTGCCATGATCGCACGCCACCGGCGGAGATCGTGGAACGTGCGAAGGATGCTGAAGTCATCATTACCAACAAATGTCCGCTCTCGCGCCAGACGCTCGCTGCTCTACCAAAACTTCGTTATGTAGGCGTGATCGCCACGGGTTACAATGTGGTGGACGTGGTGGCGGCCAAAGAGATGGGCATCACGGTCACGAACGTGCCGGGCTACTCTTCTGCCAGCGTCGCACAGGCGGTGTTTGCGCTGTTACTGGAACTGACCAACCGCGCCGGCCATCACGCGCGCCGGGTGAGCGAAGGTGCCTGGGCTGCCTGCCCGGACTTCTGTTTCTGGGACTATCCGATTGTTGAGCTGCAAGGACTCACACTCGGCCTTGTGGGTCTCGGCGACATCGGCCAGTCCGTGGCGCGCATCGCACAGGCCTTCGGCATGAATGTCATTGCCGCGCGTCGCAACTGGTCCACACCGCCGCCTGCTGGCATCACTCCCACGCCTATGGCCGAAGTGATCAGCCAAAGCGATGTGCTGAGCCTTCACTGTCCGCTCACGGATGACACGCGCCTGCTCATCAACGCCGAATCTCTTGCTACGATGAAGCCCACCGCTTACCTCATCAACACGGCCCGTGGCCCGCTGGTGGACGAGGCGGCTCTGGCCGATGCGCTCAACAATGGACGCCTTGCCGGTGCCGGGCTTGATGTTCTGACCGTCGAGCCTCCGGCTGCAGGCAACCCATTGTTCAGCGCGAAGAACTGCCTGATCACACCGCACATCGCCTGGGCCAGCCGCGCCTCGCGGTCACGCCTCATCGCCATGTGCGCGGAAAATGTAAAGCAGTGGATGGGCGGCAATGCCCGGAATGTGGTGGGGTGATGCCTACTGCTTCTGGTCCTCGCTCCATGGTCCGTAGCTATCTACGAACCAATGCTTTTTCGTGGCCTGCTTGCCCAGATTGGTTTTGAAGGCCCGGCGTTCGATGGCTTGGATGTACTTGTCGGCGGCCTTGTCGTCTTTCTTGATCCAGTTGCCCGATGAGTTCAGCACGTCCGCAAGTTCGTCGGACTGATCGGGCAGCAGCGCCGCAGATTTCCAACCCAGTGCTGCGGCAACATGGCGGTAATGAAACCGCTTGTTAGGCGCTGGCTTGCTGGTGGCGAGGCGCTTTTTTTCATCGGCGCTGACAGGCACGGCAATGTGCAGAGGCTTCGGGGCCGTGACCTCCTTGTCGCCCTCGTACTTGGTTTCCATCACAGTGCCGGTTTCGCGCTGTCCGGCGACGTCGGTGGCTTCAAAACTGCCTTCCGAGACGAAGCCATCAGGCGCTCCTTCATAGCCCATCAGCTCCATGCCGGAGTAGCGGGCAATGGTTGCTGCATCGAACCAGGCGCGGGCGCGCTTCGCCTTTGACAGCTTCTCGTTCGCTCCGGCTTTCAGGGCCGTTACATACTCTTCGAGATCGGCCTGATGTTCCTTCGGGAGATAGGCGCGCGCCTCTTCGTAACGATCTTCGCGCACCAGCCGGCGGCCGAGCATCCATCGAATGGCGGAGGCCGAGGGCTTGGGCGATAAGCGGTTCCTTTCGGGCTCCGGCTCTTCTTTCGCATCCGCCGGATAGTGCGAATCCACGTACTGTTTCAACTCATCCGCTGTGAGCACGCGCTCCGCCACAAAGGCGGCGTCTTCATGCATGCCGCCGCTCTCGAGGACATCGTAAGCATTGACGAAATCACCACGAGTAATGTACAGCGCGCCGAGATCGCCACTGGCTGATTGAAGGGGATTTAAGCCAGGTGTCCAAGAAGTGAATTGTCCTTCGTCCATAGTTTCTTCCGGTTCTGATTTTTCCGCGCGCAATGTCTTCCACGCGGCAGCCATGGCCTTGGCTGCTTCCTCGGTCTTGCCGGCACGGCGCAGCAGTTTGGCCTTCAGCCACTGCGCGGCATCACTTTCACCGGAACTCAGTTTCAGCCAGCGTTCGGCATCAGCGTACTTGCCGGCGGTATAGGCCACCCAGCCAAGCTGATCCGCGTCTTCAATATTGTCCACGCCTGCTTTTTCCACGGCCGTGAGCCAGCGTTTGCAGCGACTTTCTTCCTCAGGGGCGTTGTTGCCTTCCTGGGGGTATCGCCAGTCTTCGCTTACCGTTTCCGTGGCGAGCACATGCGCGTTCATGAGGCGGCGCAGAAGAGGATCACGCGCTGAGAGTGCCAGCCGCGCATCAATGGTTGCATCCTGCTCGGCAGCGAATTTTTTCAAGGTCGCTTCATCGGCGTTTTCGGGCGGCAGCGGCCCGAAGTTCAAGGTGCCCTCAATCGGCGCGCGATCAGGGATCAAGGCTTTGAGCGAGACGATGGCGCTGCTGTCGCCGAGCGCGAGCTGCGTGAGATAAAGCTGTGCGGCCTTCTCCAAATGATCCTGATCAAGCTCGCTCTTTGCTTCCCATCCATAGCTGTCGGCAGCCAGCCCCAGCGAATCCGCAAAGCCTTCCTTGGCCAGTTGCCGCGCCATACGCATCCATTTCACCGCCTCGGGTTGCTGTGCATAAACAGCGAGTTTGCCGAGCATGAAGGCCGCCCATACACTGCGATAGTGTCGCTCTGCCGCAGGACGTTTGAGCAATGCCTCCCAGTGCTGCGCGGCATCATCGTAATGCTTGGCACCGAGGTGGAAGGCAAAGGCGCCAGTGTTGTAATCGGCAAACTCTGAAGCAGGCTCCGCTGGCAGCGTTGCGGTGGTGGCTTCATTCGCCGCTGCAATCACATCCCGCGCCGCCTTGTGCTGAGCAAGGGCATCCGCGCCCTTGATGAGGCCTTTGCCAAGTGCTTCCTGAAAGTCCGCCAGATCCACACGCGCAGCCTGCTCGTTCGTGGTTTCGAGTTCGCCCGGCGTGTTCGCATCTGCTCCAGGCTTGGTTTTCGGAAGCACCCGCTGCTGGGTAGGCTTGAACCCAACGGCCATCTTTTTGATCTCCTTCTCCCAATAGAACTCGGGCGAATGCTCGACGGCAACACCGCCATTCTCCAGCCACAGGGGCGGCGAATAGAGGCCGGTAGCGCCCACGGTTGAAGGCAGGGCCGTGCAGATGACGGCAACAAAAGCGTACTCAGCGGTTGATTTCCACATGGACGGGGGCGCGTTGATCGAAGCGCAGCCATCCGATACTGCGTTGCGCGCCGGGTGGCAATCGCTGTGTGAGCTTGTCTGAGGATAGAAAAATGGCTCTGCCCGGCTGCGTCGTCACCGTCCAGCCTGGAAGCGCTTCAGATGCTACCAAGGCCACGCCTTCCCACTTCGCCACCACTTGCAGGGAGTCCAGTCGCTCATCACCTTCACCCTCATTGATGATGCTCAGATCCGTCGGGCTCTCGCCCTCTGTCCGAACACTGAGATGATGTTTGGGCACTCGGCCTTCGATCACGGCGGCAAAGGTGGGCCAGCGCCAGTTGCGTTGATCCGTGGCCACCGGCAGGCGGTACCAGAGAAGTCCTTGCATGCCGGGCGGATGATTCGCCTGCCATTCCTTCACCAGCTTCACAAGTTCGTCGGCATCCGAATCAAACTGCATGATGCGAGTGCCGGCGGGCCAAGCTGGCTGAATGCCATCGAGCGCGAGGCCGAGCAGCTTGCCGCCTTGATCATACCCCGCCTGGCCGGAGTAAGTAGACAGCGCCACCTCGTATGGCCTGCGCAGTTTTGCTGCCTTGGCCACCCAGCGGCGGGCGCGTTCGGGATCACAGGCAGACACCTGTGCTCCTGCCTTCTCTGGCATCGCGGAGTGGACTTGCAGAATCCAGCCATCCACCTGATCGAGCAAGCGGGGAAGCGCAGGCTCATCCAACCAAGCGGGGAGACTGGTAATGACAAAGCGTGTGGGCTTCACCGCCTCGCGCAAGGCTTTCAACCACAGCGCATAGCCTTCAAGCTTCTTCTGCGCGCAGTCGAAATCGATTTGAAACTCAGCGCACGGCACCTGCTCTTGTTTCGCTCGCTCCAGCAATGCTTTTGCCTGGCTAACAAGCTCTTGCGTTATCGTGGCCTCATCAAAGGGGCCTGGCCACGGTGCGATGCGCATGGCGATGCCAACGGGCTGGCGCAACTCGCGCAGTGTCTTCCAATCCAGCGTGCAGCGCAGTGTTCTGGGCTTGCCTTCACGCCACCCAACATCCGCACCGAAGACCACCAGCCCTGCAAGCTTGGGTGAGGCTAGTTTCACGGCCTCACTTACCGCCAGGGTCCACTCCCGTTGCCACACATAGGCGCGCTGGGGCAGGGGGGCAATAGGCTGCCTGTCACACCCCGCCAACGCCAGGAAAAACAAGGCATGGAGGCAGAAGCGAAAGGCGGTCATACGTGAATGACTTCCTTTCCAACGAGAAGCGGCATCACGCAACTGTTACGCCAGCAACGGCTTCACCACCTCGCCGTGAATATCGGTGAGGCGGAAGTCACGGCCCTGATACTTGTAGGTGAGCTTGGTGTGCTCGATGCCCATCAGGTGCATGATGGTGGCGTTCAAATCATGCACGGCCACCGGATCGCGGGTGATGTTGTAGCAATAGTCATCGGTTTCGCCGTGAGTGTATCCTTTGCGCACACCGGCCCCGGCCATGAGCACGGTGAAGCAGCGCGGGTGATGATCTCGCCCGTAGTTGGTTTCAGTGAGCGCGCCCTGGCTGTAGATGGTGCGGCCAAATTCACCGCCCCAGACGATGAGGGTATCGTCAAGCAAACCGCGTTGTTTGAGGTCTTTGATCAGCGCAGCGGTGGGTTGGTCGGTGTCGCTGCACTGGCCCTTGATGGCCCTGGGCAGGCCACCATGATGATCCCAACCCATGTGGAAAAGCTGGATGAAACGCACATCACGTTCCGCTAATCGACGGGCTAACAAGCAGTTGGCGGCATAAGTGCCGGGCTTTTTCACATCCGGTCCGTAGGAATCGAGCACGTGCTGGGGTTCGCCGGAGATGTCTGTCAAATCAGGCACGCTGGCCTGCATGCGGAAGGCCATCTCGTATTGCGCGATGCGGGTCTGGATTTCCGGATCGCCCACGGTCTGGAAGTTGCGCTGGTTGAGCGCATTGATTTCATCCAGCGTCTCGCGGCGCATGGAGCGGGAGACACCGGGAGGATTGGAAAGATAGAGCACAGGATCGCCCTTGTTGCGGAACTTCACGCCCTGATGCTGCGAAGGCAGGAAGCCGGAACCCCAGAGCCGGTCATACAGCGGCTGGTCATCTGGTCGTCCGGTGCCAAAACTGGTGAGCACGATATAGGCTGGCAGGTCCTTGTTGGCACTGCCCAAACCGTAGCTCACCCAGGAACCAATGCTGGGCCGGCCCGCAAGCTGACTGCCCGTTTGGAAGAAGGTGATGGCCGGATCATGATTGATCGCCTCCGTGACCATAGAGCGCACCATGCACCATTCATCTGCGAGGGAACTCATGTGCGGCATGAGTTCGCTGAACTCCATGCCGGACTTGCCGTGCTTGGCGAACTTAAACATCGAAGGCGCAACGGGGAACGACTTCTGGCCTGAGGTCATCGTGGTTAACCGCTGCCCCAGCCGAATACTCGCGGGAAGATCCTCTGCGCGATGTTTCTCCATCTGCGGCTTGGGATCGAACAGGTCCATCTGCGATGGCGCTCCGCTCTGAAACAAGTAGATGATGCGCTTGGCCTTCGGCTGGCTATTCGGGAACGAACCAGCGCCCATGAGTTGCGAAGCTAACGCCGCCGCCCCGAGCTGCGTGCTGTGTTGAAGGAAGAGGCGGCGGTTGATTGTGTCCTGGAGATTCATGACGCGTGATAGGGTGTAATTTACTGTCTCGTCACTACTTCGTCCAAATTGAGCAGCACATTGGCTGTCATCACATACGCCGCGAGTTCCGAAGCATCGACTTTCGCGCTGGCTTTCTTTTCGCCGAATCCAATGAGTTGTTTGGCTCCCTCGGGATCGGCTTTGAAGCTGACGATACGTTTTGTCAGTCCTACTGACAGGACCTGCATTTCCTGAGCGGATGGAGCGCGTGAGGTCACGCGCCTGAAGGCCCATTGAATGCGCTCATCGGGAGTCTTGCCACCTTGCAACATCATCCGTTCCGCCAGTGATCTTGCGGCTTCCACGAAAGTCACTTCATTGAGCATCGCCAGGGCTTGCAAGGGCGTGTTGGTGCGGCTGCGTTTCACGGTGCAGATCTCGCGGGTGGGCGAATCAAAAATCAGCATCGTGGGCGGTGCGGCGGTGCGTTTCCAGATGGTGTACATGGTGCGGCGGTAAAGCGCGTCGCCCATATCGTTTTTGTAGCCTCGCAGGTCGCCGTACTTGCTGGTTTCATCCCACACGCCTTCGGGCATGTAAGGGCGCACGCTGGGACCGCCCACCTTGTCCACCAGCAGGCCGGAGGTCGCCAGCACCTGATCGCGCACCATCTCGGCGCCGAGACGGAAGCGCGGCCCACGGGCCAGCAAGCGATTGTCAGAATCCTTCGCCAGAAGCTCCGGCGTCACCTTGCTTTGCTGACGATAAGTCGCGCTCATCACCATCAGCTTTTGCATCGCCTTCATGTCCCACTTCAGACGCACAAATTCCGTTGCCAGCCAGTCGAGCAATTCGGGGTGGCTGGGGTATTCGGCCTGCATGCCGAAGTTCTCCACGGTCTTTACCAAGCCGGTGCCAAAGAACTTCTCCCATTGGCGGTTCACCCACACACGGGCCGTGAGAGGATGCTGGCCGCTGACCATCCATTTCGCGAGGCCAAGGCGGTTCATCGGCTCGCCCTTCGGCATCGGCGGCAGCGAGGCTGGCAGGGCAGCGGTGACCTTGTCCTTGGGCTTGTCGTACTCGCCACGGAAGAGCACGAAGGCATCGCGCGGCTGCTCCATTTCCCTCATCACCATCACGGTGGGAAGACTGTTGTCGAAGCTGTCGCGCGCTCTTTTGGCCTGAGCGAGCGCTTCGTCGGCCGCCTTCAAGGGATTGTCCACGGCGCTGCGGAAGAAGTCCGACACCTCTTTTTTCTGCGGGCCCGTGCGCTTGCCTGAAGGCGTTTCGAGAGAAGCCTTCACCAGCGGCGAGAAGGCATCACCGGAGAGCTTCACCATCTTCGGGGGCAAGCCGGAGACGGAAAGGCGGAAGCGGCCGATGTTGTGATTGCTGATAGCCTCGTGGCGCATGCGAAGGAGCAGCATCCCGCCTTTGATTGCGGGAACAGGTGTCTCCAGCACAAACATCGCGCGACGCTCTTCCTTCTTTGTCGGACCATCCACGGCCCAACTGTTGCGCGCGCCTTGCTTCGGCTTGATCAGACTTTCAATCTCATAACCCTTCTGCGAGTAATCCGCCTCGGCACGAGCCAGGGTTTGCAGCTCCGGCTTGCCACCGGGCTTCTGCACGTACACATCGAACTGGCTGAGCGCGAAGTTGCTGTTGGAGTTGCGACCTGCACCGCCTCCTGGCAGTGAGGGATCGGTGAGGCACTCCAGCAGGAAGGCCGAGGCACCGCCCGCAGGTACGGGCGCATCAAACACATACACATCCTTGGGCGGATTCGTACCGCCTGCGAGATAGCTGCCATCAGTCTGAAGGGTGAGCGTGGCTCCGCCTTTTGATTGCACGTTTGTAGGTGTTAGGCGTGACCATGCCGAGGTCATTTGCTTCAATGAATCCTGCGCCTTGGGCTCCCATGCCGCGATGAGTTCGGGCAGGTGCTTTTCGGCCTCCTTGACTTTGGCTTGTGCTACCTTGACTGACGCATCGAGTTTGGCGAGTTGCTGTTCCTGGCTCTTGGTTGGCACCGCCACCACCGGCTGGCTGTTGCCGCCGCTGCGGTTCGAAGCCCCCTGAATGGTGCCGCTTTCCGGCAGGTTGTTGAAGAAGGCGAAGAACGAATAGAAATCCTTCTGCGTGATGGGATCGAACTTGTGATCGTGGCAGCGGCAGCAGTTGAAGGTGAGCGCGAGCCATGTCATCCCGGTGGTCTCCGCACGGTCGATGACGTTCTCGATGCGCCATTCTTCGGCAATGATGCCGCCTTCCCCGTTGAGCCGGTGGTTGCGGTTGAAGCCCGTCGCCACCATTTGATCACGCGTGGCGTTGGGCAGTAAGTCGCCGGCGATTTGCTCGATGGTGAATTCATCGAACGGCATGTTGGTGTTGAAGGCATTGATGACCCAGTCCCGCCAGGGCCATTGCGAGCGGCTGCTGTCCGTTTGAAAGCCGTGGCTGTCGGCGTAGCGCGCGCTGTCCAGCCAGGGCATGGCCATGCGCTCGCCATAACGAGGCGATTGCAGCAGCCGGTCCACCACATGCTCATAGGCGTTGGGAGCGTTGTCTTTCTCAAAGGCGGAGACTTCTTCAGCAGTTGGCGGCAGGCCGGTGAGATCCATCGATACGCGCCGGATCAATGTGGCTCGGTCCGCTTCCGGTGAAGGCTTCAATCCCTCTTTCTGAAGGCGTTCCAGAATGAAGGCATCAATGGGCTGCGTGCTCAGTTTCGGTACCGGCGGCCGCACGGGAGTGAGGAAAGCCCAATGGCCCTGGTATTCCGCGCCTTCCTTGATCCAGCGTTCCAGCAAGGCCTTCTCCGGAGGTGTCAGGGTCTTCTCGCTCTTGACCGGCGGCATCAAATCATCGTCGTCTTTGGGCAAGTGGATTCGAGTGACTAGGGCGCTCTTTTCCGGGTGGCCGGGGACGATAGCGATCTCGCCGGATTTCGCCGCCTTGAAGGCCGATTCCTTCTGGTCCAGCCGCAGGTCGCCTTTGCGATGATTCGCGTCGGTGCCGTGGCAGAAGAAACACTTGTCCGAAAGGATCGGGCGGATGTCGCGATTGAACTGCAACTTGTCGGCTGCCGACAAGGGCATCGCTTGGGCGAGCACGAAAAAGAAAATGGCGAAAACACGGCGTGGCATGGGCTAAAGGAGTAAAACGCCGTGAACCAGGGCGGTCTAGCCACCGAAAGCCCGCCGTTTTTTGCATTGCAACCTCCGGCCCGCCCCCCACACTGCGCGCCTTATCATGGAACACGTCCTCGTCATCTCCCGCAGCCTCTTTGATGAAATCGGCAGTTTTCAGGGCTTCCAGCCCGAAGTTCAGCGCTACTTGCCCGCCATGCTGAACACGGCGAACAATTTCTTCATGGAGCGTCCGGCCGCAGAGTTGGACCCCACGCACAAGCAGTTGATCCCGTACTCCATCTTTCATCATGACGGTCGCTATCTGTGCTACACGCGCGGCGGCAAGGGCGGTGAGAAGCGTCTCCACGCCAAGCGTAGCGTCGGCATCGGCGGTCACATCAACCCTGTGGACCAGACGCAGGATCATCTGGGCGAGCAGATGTATTACAACAGCATCGAGCGAGAGATCACCGAGGAACTGCGCATTGGCGGCACCCATACGCAGACGGTGATAGGCCTTATCAATGACGACAGCAATGAGGTGGGCCAAGTGCATCTCGGCGTGGTGCATCTGTTCGAGCTTTCCAGCGATGATGTGGCCTCCAATGAAGATGCCATTCAGGATCTGCAATTTGTGCCGCTGGCCGAACTGGTCGCGAATGCGGATAACCTCGAGTCGTGGTCGAAGATCTGCGTGGAGCATTTGGCCACCCGGCAGGCAAACTAGGCTTTTGCATCCTGGAGCCGTTTCCGTTACATTCCGCCCATGTCCACTGGTCGCCCAAGCCCTTTCGCCACTCAGCATGCCTCGTCGCAAGACCGGTTTGATGATGCCAAAAAGATCGATGTGCGCCCCCGTTCTTCGGGTGCTCTCAAGCCGGGGGAAAATGTGGACGCGGGCGAGGCGGTGCTGAGCTTTTCTTGCCCTGCCTGCCTCGAAATACTGACAGCCGCCAAGACCACAGCGCCCTCGCCTGTGCAATGTCCGCAGTGCTCGGCGGTGGTGATGCCGCCCACTCTTGTGACCGTGGCGACAGCTCCGGCAGCGGGTGGAAAAACCTTGCTGCCACCGCCGCGCAAGACCGGCACCCAGGCCTTGCGGCAGTAGGGGAGTTGCTAATGAAAAAGCGCCTCATGCTAGTCGCGACCGCGCTGGTTTTGCTATGGGCTTTGGCCTGCTGGTGGGGCGGAAATCAGATGACCTCTCCTCCTCGGCGCGCCTTGCAGGACTACCATCGTGAGTTCCTGGCCAATCCCGCAGCGCATGGCGTGGTATTGAAGCCGTTTGCCGCCGCCGATGGCACGCCCTGCATCCTTGTGGAACCTTTGGCAGGCCAGGCTTTGGGACCGCGTGGAAAGGCGGTGCGTGATCAACTGGTGAAACAGCAGCTCGCCCTGCCGCCCTCCGGCTCCATCATTGGCACCGTAGTGCTGCTGCATGGTCGCAAGGGCAGAAAAGAAGACTACCTGCTCATTGCTGAACGCTTGTGCGCGGTAGGCTATCGCTGTCTGCTGGCCGATCTGCCAGGCCATGGCGATCATCCGGGTGCCCTGGCCTGCTATGGAATGAAGGAAGCGGAAATGCCGGGCACCTTGCTCGATGAGGCCGCTGCGCGCTTCCACTTCTCCGCCGCGCCTGCCGGGTTGGTCGGCATGTCCATGGGTGGCGCCGTGGCCATCCAGGCTGCGGCGAAGCATCCGCAGCGATGGGCCGCCCTTGGCGTGATCAGCAGTTTTGACACCTTTGAGAATGCGGTTCACGAGCAGGCTGCTTCTCATGTCGGCGCGTTTCTGGGCGGGCTCTGGCAAAGCGGTGCCAGCTGGGTGTTTGAGAAAAAGACCGGCCTCCCGCTGGCCTCCATCCGATCCATTGACAAGGTGTCCGCACTCACCATGCCAACGCTTATTGCACACGGCACGGCGGACCGCGTGATTCCTCTCGACTGTGGCAAGCGCCTCTTCGCCGCGCTGCCCGCTTCACTGGAGAAAAAATGGGTGGAGATTCCCGGTGCCGATCATCACAACGTTCTCATCACAGACTTCCCGATCTATGCCACCATCGCTGCCTGGATGCTGGGGCATGTGAAGTAGGCAACCGGGCAACCTCAACTTCCCTCTTGCGTTCCGTGCCCTGCACTAGGAACGGAGCACTTCTCTTTCCGCATGTCTTCCGATTTCATCCGCGTGCGCGGCGCGCGCCAGCACAACCTTGCCAACATCGATGTGGACATCCCACGTGATGCCTTGGTGGTGCTGACCGGTGTGAGCGGTTCGGGCAAGTCATCGCTGGCCTTTGATACACTGTATGCGGAGGGCCAGCGCCGCTATGTGCAGAGCCTCTCGGCCTATGCGCGGCAGTTCCTCGATCAGATGGAGAAGCCCAATGTGGACTTCATTGAGGGGCTCTCGCCCGCAGTGGCCATCGAGCAGCGCCATTCCGCGCCGAATCCGCGCTCCACCATCGCCACCGTCACGGAGATCTATGACTACCTGCGTGTGCTGTACGCCGTGGCAGGCCAGCCGCACGATCCGGCCACTGGCGAGGCGCTAATCAAATCGACGCCGCTGGAGATTGGCGAACGCATTCTGGCCTTGCCGGAAACTACCAAGGTCATCGTGCTGGCCCCTTTGATCCGTGATGGCAAAGGCGATCTGCGAGCGCTGTTCGACAAGCTGAAGCGCCAGGGCTTTGTGCGTGTGCGCCTGGATGGCGAGATTCGCGAACTGGACGATCATCTCAAGGCACCGCGCGATTCTGCTCATACTCTTGAAGCGGTGGTGGACCGGCTGGTGCTGCGTGAAGGCGTGCGAGGTCGTCTGATGGAAGCCATCGAAGGCGCTCTGAAATGGAATGCCAACGAGGTCGAATTCCTCACTACGTTACTGGATGAGCCGGAGGAAATACACACCTTCACCACCGCCTATGCGAACCCGCGCACCGGCTTTGTGATGGACAAGCTGACGCCGCAGCATTTCAGCTTCAATACCCATGTGGGTGCCTGTCCGGTCTGTGAAGGCGTGGGCAGTCTCATGGTCGGCGATCCGGATCTCATTGTGCCGGACAAAGACAAAACACTGAGCGAGGGCGCGGTGAAAACATGGTGGGCACGGCAGCCGAAAATGAAGGCCCTGCATGATGCCGCAGTGCAGTCGCTGGCGAAGCACTTCGGCGCTTCGATGGACAAGCCGTACAAGAGTCTGAGCACCGAGTTCAAGCAGGCTCTATTTCATGGCACCGGCACCACACCCGTGGCCACGGGATGGAAAACCACAGGTACCAAACGCAGCCTGGAAAAGCCCTTCGAGGGGCTGCTCGCCCAGCTCCTGCGCGCTTGGGAACAGGCCGAGAGCGTCGCAATGAAAAGCGCCATTACCCGCTTTATGAATCCCAAGCCGTGCCCTGAGTGCGGAGGTAAGCGCTTAAAGCCGGAGGCACTGGCCGTGACGATGGCTGCTCAGCTTCCTAAAACGGAAAAGGGAAAGCGGAAGACGAATACCTTAAACGTCTTCCAGCTCTGTGAACTCAGTATTTCAGAAGCGGTTCATTGGTTTGAAAACCTTGTGCTTACAGAGCATCAGCGCACTTACTGCCAGGACTTGCAGAACGAAATCTTGAAGCGTCTGCGTTTCCTGGATGAGGTAGGGCTGGGCTATCTGACGTTGAACCGCGAGAGCGGATCATTGAGCGGTGGTGAGGCGCAGCGCATCCGGCTTGCCACGCAAATTGGGGCGGGCTTGGCTGGCGTTTTGTACGTGCTGGATGAGCCTAGCATCGGCCTGCATCCGGCGGACAACGAGAAGCTTATTGGCACGCTGAAACGTCTGCGCGATCTGGGTAATACGGTGCTCGTGGTGGAGCATGATGACGCCATGATGCGCGCCGCCGATCACATGATTGAACTGGGCCCTCGGGCGGGTCCGAATGGTGGCCGCATCACCGCCCAGGGCACGCCGGAAGAACTGATGGCAAGAGAAGGCTGCCTGACTGGCGACTATCTCAGCAACCGCATCTCCATTCCCGTGCCAAAGCTGCGCGTGCCACCGCGTTCAGCCCAACTGGAGCTTGGAAATGAACAGGTGACCGAGCCCACATGGGTGAGCGTTCTGAACGCTACGGAGCACAATTTGAAAGGTGTGAATGTCGCCTTTCCGCTAGGCTTGTTCACTTGTGTTACGGGGGCTTCTGGCAGCGGCAAGTCCACGTTGATTGATGACATCCTGCGCCGCGCCTTGGCCCGCTATTTTTACAATGCCAAGGATGAGCCCGGCAAGCATGACCGTATCACGGGCCTGCATGGAGTGGACAAGGTGGTGGTCATTGATCAGGAGCCCATCGGCCGCAGCCCGCGCTCCAATCCTGCGACCTACACTGGTGCCTTCACGCCGATTCGCGAGCTCTTTGCCCAACTGCCCAGTGCCCGTGTGCGCGGCTATGATGCGGGCCGATTTAGTTTCAATACCGCGGGTGGTCGTTGCGAGAAGTGTGAGGGAGATGGGGTCATTAAGATCGACATGCACTTCCTGGCTGATGTCTACGTGACCTGCGAGCAGTGCAAAGGCCAGCGTTACAATGCGGAGACGCTGGAAATTGCCTTCAAGGGCAAGAACATCGCCGAGGTGCTGGACATGACTGTCGCGGAGGCTTCGCGTTTCTTTGACAAGTCACCGCACATCGCGCCCAAGCTGCGCGCACTGGATGATTGCGGCCTCGGCTATTTGAAGCTGGGCCAGAGCGGCGCAAGTCTGTCTGGCGGCGAGGCGCAGCGCGTGAAGCTGGCCGCTGAATTGGGCAAGAAGTCCACAGGACGCACCTTGTACTTGTTAGACGAGCCGACCACCGGCCTTCACTTTGCGGACATTGCCCAGCTCATGCTGGTGCTGATGCGACTGCGTGATGCGGGCAACACCCTCATCGTCATTGAGCATAATCTCGACGTGGTGAAATGCGCGGACTGGATCATTGATCTCGGTCCGGGCGGTGGTGAGAACGGCGGTCGAATCGTTGCGGAAGGTTCGCCAGAGCGAGTGGCGCGCGAACCTGCAAGTGTGACAGGGCAGTACCTGCGGCCTTATCTTGGGTTATAGATCAGCCAGGCGCGAAGCTTCTCCACCGCTTCACCGTGAGTGGGAAAGGCCAGTTCTTCCAGCACGACCTCGGCCAGCGGCACTGCGACGATTTCACTGGCTTCGCCGTCAACGGCATGGGCAGCATCGAAGTTGTCTGTGCGGGCGACGAGCAGAATGTCGAGCGTGGGCCAGATGTAGTCTTGAAAGGGGTATCGATTGCAGCAGGTGCCGATGTAAGTGTAGGCGCTTGCGGGCAGGCCGATGCCCGTCTCTTCCAGCACCTCGCGTGCACAGCCGAGTTCGGCAGATTCTGCGGGTTCGATCACGCCTCCCGGCAGGCCCAGCTTGCCCAATCCGGGCTCATGGGCGCGGCGCATCAGCAGCAGCCGGTCTTCACGATCCAGCACCAAAGCGACGGCAGCAGGGATGGGCGTGACGAACTGGCTGTAGCCACAGGCGGGGCAGCGGCTTTGCCGGGAATTAATGACCTCCAGCGCGTCATGACCGCAGTGATAGCAAAAATGGAAGGGAGGGGGACTCATGCCTTGGGCTGTTGAATGACAAAGCCCATGTCATCAAGGATGCCGCCTTCCAGCCAGACACTTTGATCGAGGCCAGGAGCCAGGCCGGACAGGCGCAATCCTGTGGCTTCCTGATGATAAGCGATGCCGGGCAGCAGGCGTCCCAATGAGCCTGCCCGAACGCCATGCTGCGCATCCTCATCGCCTTTTGGCATCGGCGGATTGGGGAACTCGGTGCTGAGCAAAATGCCAGATGCCTCATGCCACCAACCGCGCAGCACCGGAACGCCGAGTTCGGGCAATGAAACAGGTGCTTCGTCCTGCCAGCAAAGCGCGAGCTTTCCGAGGCGTTTCCATTCCGACCACGACGCCAGCTCTGCGAGTTGTGCGGCATTGCCGATGGCGATGACCTTATGATCTTCGGGTTTGGATTCCACGGTTTCGGCCTTGGAATGAACCACCGTCACGGATGGCAGCATGGATACGGCGCGGGCGACACCGCTGTCCTCGCCGGTCAGGACGAGCAGTGTGTCTCCAGTGCCGATCAGTTCCACATGCTGGATGCGCATTTTGTTGGCCAGCGCCTCCGGGTGATAGGCACCGTGGAACTGCTTGCGGTTCAGGAAGGCCTCGGAACCGAGGGTGTGCATGGCCTCGCGGACCACTGAAGACTTGGCCTCGGAGGCGTCCATAGGCTTGCCGAAATGCACGCTCACAGGATAGCGCACGGGCCTTGGCAAATGATTGAGGATGTCGCCCCCTTCAAAGGAGAAAATAGAGCCCCACAGGCCGTCCAGATACACGGGCATCACAGGCACTTTGGCCTGTCGTGCCATGAGTTCGAAGCCTTTGCGCAGCTCATTCATCGGGCCGCAGCGGGTGATCTGGCCTTCGGGGAACAGGCATATCACTTGTCCTTCTTTTAGCGCCTCGGACACCGTGCGGATCGCATCCTTGGCGCGGGTGGAAGAAATGGGCACGGTATCGAAGATGCGCAGGAAGCCATTCATCCAGCGAACGTGATACAGTGTATCCCAGATGACGAACCGCACGGGCCGCTCGCAAGCCACCGAGAGCAACAGTGCATCCATGTAGCTCACGTGATTGGGCAGCAGCAGCACTCCGCCGGTGCGAGGCAGGTTCTCCGGCGTGATCGCCCGTACCTTGTAGAGAGAACGCAGGAAGCCGGTGAGAGTGAAGCGCACGAGCTGTTGCGGCAGAATCTTCAAGATGAAGAGCGTGGCACCGAGGCAAGGCAATACCAGCGTGAGCACTTGCACCGAGGACCGCATATGGAATTGCAGGTACAGCCACACCACTGCCATTGCGACGACACCGGCGAGGCAGTCCATCAGGTTCACACCCGAGAGAATGCGCGCCCTTTCGGATGGTACGGCGCGATCTTGCACATAAGCGTACAGGGGGTTCATGAAGCAGCCGCCGGTGAAGCCCAACAGTATAAGGCTAGCGTAAATCCAGTGGCTGTTCACTGGCAGCAGACCGGTCCACAACAGGCTGCCCGCAAGGCCCAGACCGGCAAGAGGCACCATGCCCAGCTCGATTTTGCGCTTGCAGATCCAGGAGGAAAACAAGCTGCCTAACACGATGCCCACGCCCAAGGACGCTGCCATCATGGAGCGCAATTCGGAAGCCGAGGCCGAGTCCGCCGGAAAGGCTTCGTTGGCCATCGTTACCAGGATGGTCAGCATCGAATTGGAGATGAACCAGAAAAACGAAATGCCAATGGCGGCGAGGCGCACGGGGCGGTCGCGAAACAGCAGGCGCATATGTTCGAAATGTTCCCACAGCATTGCGCGCCGGAACGTCACTTCCGGATGAACAGGCGTGCGCTGGACACCCAGGGCACCCACGGCTTGCAGCAGTGCGGCCCCGGCGACAACCCAGACCAGCACCTGAGCGGCCTGCCAGGCCGTGGAATGGTTTTCCAGCATCCGGCCGAAGACCATGCCGCCCGCCCACATGCCGCTCAAGATCCCGGCCATCATGGTCATCTGCACCCAGCCGGAGACCATGCCCAGGCGGCGCGAACCGGCGAGCTCCTTCATGATGCCCAGCTTGGCGGGGCTGAACAGTGCGGCTTCAGTTGCCAGAAGAAAGAAAGCGGCAAGGCTGAGGAGCAGGCTCCAGAACGGATCCTTGAGCGTGAGCACGGCTGCGAAAGTTCCGAACACCAGCACCTGCGCCACCTGCATCCAGATGACCACGCTGCGCTTGGAATAACGGTCGGAAAGAAATCCGGCCAAAGGGGCGAAAAGAATGTACGGCAGCGAGAAAACCAGGCCGAGGTACACCTGCATTTCATCACCGAGCTTTGTCCCCTTCGCCACGGCCGAGGCCAGGGAGATGAAGAGCATCTTGACGAAGTTGTCGTTGAACGAATTCAGCGTCTGGACAGACAGCACCAGTGCGATGGAAGCCTTGTTGCGGCGGGGCAGGTCGGGGAGGGTGTCCAGAGAGGAGGCTGTCGTGTCTTCAACAGAATGCATGCGGTGATTTACCCTTACCGGCAATACGGCGGCGTGCATCTATTAAGTGGCGGCAGGCCTGTGCCAAAAGAGCCACGAGCATGCCCGTAAAACATCAAAGCCCTGGAGCTTGAACTCCAGGGCTTTGCAGAATCAATGGGTCAGAACTGGAGACTATTTCTTGCCTTCGGTCTTCGCTGTCGCGTGCGGGCCGTTGTTCAGCTCGATCAGGTCGCGCATGACGTTCATCGTCTCCACCTTGTAGGGCTCGAAGCCGTAGGGGTACTTGGAGTTTTCGTCGCCGGAGTCATCATCATCGTCATCCTTGGACTTGGCGGCCACGCGCATGCCTGTGCTCTGCTCACGGGTCTGGGCGGACTCAAGCACGAGATCGGGCTTGTCCACATTGTCCAGGGTCAGGTGATACACCTTGAAGGCATCGCCCTTGAGACTGTCCGCAACGGCTTTGGCGCGCACATCACGATCATCCTCATACTTGTCGCGGCGTGTCTCGTTTTCCTTGCGCTCCTTTTCACGGGCGGCGGCATTGAGGCTGGCCTTGTTCTTGTCGATACGGGCCTTGAGACGCTTCGACTCATCGATCACATAGGCGAACTCAGGATTGCCGTTCACGCGGCTTTCCATGCGGGAACGCAGCTCGGTGGCAGGGAAGGGGGTCTTGCGTGAGAAGTTATAAGTCTGCGCAGGAATCTCGTCATACGGCAGCGCGTTTTCAGAGGAGCCTTCGCCATAGTCCATCACATCGCGCATGGAGGGAAGCTGGAGATCTGGGACCACACCCTTCAATTGAGTGGAGCCGCCGGAGATGCGGTAGAACTTCTGGATGGTCACCTTCAGCGAGCCAGCGCGGCTCTTGTCGGCGAAGAAGGGCATGTAGCGTTCCACAGGCAGGATCGTTTGTACGGTGCCTTTGCCATAGGTGGACTTGTCGCCAATGATGACCGCACGGTGATAATCTTGCAGGGCGGCAGCAAGAATCTCGCTGGCGGAAGCGCTGGACTTGTCGGTCAAAACGATCATCGGGCCGGAATACACAGGCTTCTCATTGCTGCACTCGCGCACAGCGATTTCATCGCGCCAGTCCTTCACCTGCACCACAGGGCCGGCGGAAATGAACAGGCCGGTAAGCTTGATGGCTTCATCCAGCGAGCCGCCGCCATTGCCGCGCAGGTCCAGCACCAGACCGTCCATGCCTTCTTTCATCAGGCGGCGCAGAAGACGCTCCACATCCTTGGTGGTGCTCACCTTGCCTTCTTCCATGTCAGCATAGAAGGCCTTCAGATTGATCCAACCCAGCTTTTCCTGAGCGCCCATGGCCGCAGGGGTCACGATGAGTTCGGCACTGGCGACCTGGTCTTTCAGTTCAACGGCACCGCGAACGATGGAGATTTCCTTGATGAGCGCAGGATCGGAGGCTGGCACCACCTTCAGGCGCACCGTGGAGCCTTCCTTGCCACGGATCATGTCCACAATCTTCTGCAATTGCTTGATGAACTTGGTCTCCACATAGTCGCCATTGCCCTGGGCCACGGCGATGATGCGGTCCTTCAGCTTCAGCGAGCCTTCCTTGTCGGCGGGGCCGCCCATGACAATGCCCTGGATTTCAGCCGCGTCGTCCTTCAGGCCCAGCAGTGCGCCGATGCCAAAGAGGGAGTGCTTCATCTGCACGTTGAAATTGTCCATCTCCTGCTGGCTCATGTACTCCGTGTGCGGGTCATAGGCCGTGGCAAGGCTGGAGAGGAAGAAATTCACGATGTCCTCCGTCGTGTTTTCGTTGATGCTGTCGAGCAGGCGCTGGTAGTCCTCGATGATGCGCTGTTCAGGCGTCTTGTCGGACTTCTTTTCTTCGGTCTTGGCGATAGCGGCGCCAGGCTTGGCGGCCTTGTCCTTCTTGTCAGCAGCCTTGGCGCTGGCGGCAGGGTCTTCCTTGGCGGCCTCGGCCTTCTTGGCTTTCTTATCCGCCTTTTTCGCGGCGGAGGCGGCCTTGGCCAGCTCGCTGAGGTGCTCTTGCAGCATCTCAGATTCAATCAAGTCGTGCCACAGTGTATCGGCCGCCGCCTTGTCCTTCGGCCAGGGCAGCTTCTCGCGCTTGAGATCCACCGTGCGGTTCGAATCAAAGGTGAACTTGGTCTTTTCCAGCACCTGCTTGACGTTTTCGACGCGTTCTTTGACCCGCTTCTTGTACACCCCGTAGATGTCGATGGCGGGGGAGACGTTGCGCAGCATCACATGATCATCCAGCGTGGTGCTGAAGTCAGCGCGAAACTTGTCCACGTCCTCCTGGGTGAAGAAGGTGTGGCGCGCATCAAGGTAGTTGAGATAATTCTCAAGCAGCTTGCTCGACATTTCATTGTCGAACTCCTTGTGGGAGTAGTGCTGGTTCTCCAGCATGTGAGCCACATAAATCGCCACCTGACCGAAATCAGTCTCGGCGCGAACTGGGGTAGCAACGCAGCTCATCCCGAAAAGGGTGGCGGCAAACAGAGGCAATGTGCGAAGTGTCATTGGGGTATTACCTGAAACAACGGCGCCCAAAGCGCAATTGGTCGTGAATTTTGATCTTTGCGGGTTGAAATGTCCAACGCTTTCAGACTGAGTAAGGGCCTCAATGTTGAACCTTTCTTATTTTACGGGCGGAATTGCTGAAACCAACGGCTGGGTTTTTGAGGTTCCCGGGGGTGTTTTGCTGGTGGATGCGCCCGAAGGGGTGGCTGACTGGCTGGAGCAACGCCAGCTCCGGCCCACGGCATTGCTGCTGACCCATCAGCACTTTGACCATGTAATGGACGCGGCGGCTGTCAAAGCCAGATTTGCATGTCCTATCTACGCCTTTGCCGAATATTCGAAAGGGCTGACACTGGAAAATTTGTTTGGCATGGCCACAGGCAGCCTCCTCTCCGTTCCTGCCTTTGAAGTCGACCAAGTCTTAGGCACGGCTGGGCAGGTGGAGGTGGCAGGCGTGACTTTTGAGGTGAAGCACGTGCCCGGTCATTCGCCGGACAGCATCTGTTTCTACACGGCGGCGGACGGGCTGCTGTTTGGCGGCGACGTGCTGTTTGCAGGCAGCATCGGGCGCACGGATTTTCCTGGGGGCAGCAGGCGGCAATTGCAGGAGGGCATTGAGAAAAAGATCCTGACGCTGCCCGACAATACCCGCGTTTTTCCAGGTCACGGCCCGGAGACTTCCATCGGCGAAGAGCGCAATGGCAATCCCTTTTTGCAGGGGATGTAGGCTGATTGGTCCAAGCGTGTCCTTTCTTTGGCTTGCCTTGCGGCTTTCCAATCGACAGTGTTGAAGCGGCTGGCTTCCACCAGCCTCGAAATTAACCGAACCAACTCTCCATCATGAGCCAGATCGTTCCTCTTATCAGCTCCGGCACCGCCGGTCCCCTGGGTGTGCTGCACCTCCCCCGTCTATGGCTGAAAGCCTCCTTGAATGCGGCAGGCAAGCTGCATCCCGACTACCCCTTCTGCGGCAGTGGCTATGATCAGATGACCCTGGACGCGCTGGGCATCAAGAAGGACGATTTCCTGGCCTTCATCAATGACAAGCGCCCCAGCTACACCCAGCTCGAAACCTGGGTGGCCGCCTATCCTGGTGTGAACCTGACGAAGGCCAACTTGTACAAGCACAATGCCTCCATTATGGGCTACATTCACGGCGATGATACCCGCAAGGGCATCCTGAGCGCCGCTGGCGTGACCGATGAATCAAGCGTCAATCCCGGCGCCGTGGATCTCAACAACATCGACGACTGGACTTCTTTCTGGTCCGCAGAGTTGAAGTAGACGAAAGCGCTGTTTTATTCCCGAAGCCTGGTCCTCTTGCAGGGCCAGGCTTTTTCATTGGTACTTGCGGGCATCAGAAAGGGGTGTTTGCATAATGAGTACCAAGACTAAAATTTCTCGTAATTTGAATGCTCGACTACTCTCAATATCAGAGTAAAGCCGCGGGAACGTGTCTCCCAGCGCCTCCGCTTCGATGAAATTGCTGGCAGCCTTCGGGGCTGCCACCGCAGTGGCATTGGTGATGGCCTCTGTGCTGCATTCTTCAGGCACGCTCGCGGCGGCGGATCATTTGAACGGCGATAACGTCACTCTCATTCCAGCAGCCGGCCTGCGAGTAGTGGCTAACCCGGAGCCCTCGCCGCGTGCCCTGCCGAGGGCAATACCTGTGACCGCTGCCGATGCCACCAAGCTGGCGAAGTTGGAGCCCGCGCTCACCTCGCCTCTGGCGCTGCCGGTGACACCGCCGCCGGTCTTGAAGCCGGTGGCCCGCCCCGTCTCCTTGCTCACGCCCTTGCAGCGGCCTGATCGTGAATCCTTCCAAAAGCTGTTGCAGGAAAATCTGCAAAATGACCTGCCTCGTGCTCGGCCTCTGCCACTGGTTTATCAGGCTGTGCTGGCCCAGGACGACGAGTTTTTGCGCGGGCTGCTCATTTCAGGGTTTGATCCCGATGAACCGGCGCCTGATGGCGACACCGCCCTCTGTGCGGCCGCCCGCACAACCAGGGAAAACGCTTTGCAACTGCTGCTTTCGCATGGTGCCAATCCGGAGCTTCCAGGCCGGGAGGGCCAGAAGCCCATCGCCCTGGCGGCGCTGAAGCGGAACAGGGCGGTGCTCGAAGCCCTGCTTGTGGCCGGAGCCGATGCCAATACCAAATTCGCCACTCCTGTGGATGAGGAGCTGATCAAGACAGTGACAGTGGACGACCTGCGCCGTCATTTGCGGGCTGATCGCGGCGTGACGATTTTGATGGCCTGTGCCGCGCGCGGCGATGTGGAAAATGCCGTGCTGTTGATGAAACACTCCGCCAGCACAGAAGCCAATACCAAGCGCTTCAACCGCTACGCCCTCGATTTCGCCGCCGAGCAGAGCTACCTCTTTTTGATGCGCGTGCTGCTGGGCAGATCGCCGGATGCGGAGCCTGATTTGCTGGTGACCGTGGATCTGAGCAAGCAGCGGGCATGGATTGCACGGCGGGGCAAAATCATTGACTCCACCTCGGTATCCACCGGTCGGGACGGCTACGACACCCCTGCCGGCCGCTACGTGGTGACTGATAAGCACCGCGAATGGACCTCCACCCTGTACAAAGCCTCCATGCCCTGGTTCATGCGCCTGAACTGCGGCGCCATCGGCCTGCATGCCGGCTACGTCACTGGCCGCCCCGCCTCCCATGGTTGTGTCCGTCTTCCGCCGGAGAAGGCCAGGGAGTGGTTCAAGATCGTCGGTGTCGGCGATGAAGTGCAGATCATTGAGTGAGTGGAGAAGATTTCACTGTGGCTGCGTTTAAATTTTCCGTTTCACGGAGACGCTGGACGAATGCGGGCTTTGGCTGTTAACTGCTCTCACACAAGCGGCTGCCGTTTGTTACTCCTCCCATGGATACCAATGAAATACTGATCCAGGGTCTGGATCTGCCGGTGCAGATCGGTGTGCCTGATGATGAGCGCGCCAACTGGCAGGTGCTCAGTGCCGATATCTCGATGGTCTCGCGCCTGGCGTTTGAACAGATGCAGGACCAAATCACCGCCACTATCGACTATCAGGCCGTGGCCAATGCGGCAAAGTCCCTGGCGGCGGCCCGGCCCCGGCATCTGATCGAAACCCTGGCCGCAGAGATTGCCGCCCTGGTACTGACCGAATTTGCCGCGCTTTCCGTGAGCGTGACATTGCGCAAGCGCATATTGCCCGGTACTGACAACGTGGCGGTGAGGATTGTGCGCACCGCCGCACCTTGAACCAGAAACGATTTCAAAGTGTAATACAGAGAGAGCTCAAAGTTGTTTTTCTGGATTAGTGAAAAGTACAGTGTAAATACGATGCATTAAGTTTTAGTGGATGAACGACATTGCACAAAGCAGCAGCGCTGATGAAGATCGCGACCTCGTAGAGAGGTCGCAGAACGGCGACACGCGGGCTTTCGATGCACTGGTGCGCAAGTACACGCCGAAGCTGTATGGCCTGGTTTACAACATGACGGGCAACCGTGATGACACGGCGGATTTGCTGCAAGATGTGTTCGCCAAGGCCTACCGGTCGATCAAGCGGTTCATGGGCAAGTCCTCGTTTTATACGTGGATCTACTCCATCTCCGTGAACATGACGCTCAACTTCCTGAAGAAGCGCGGACGCCACGTGAAGCTGAGCATGGACGATGTGGACAACGGGATTCAGAATGACCCTGATTTCATCAAGCTCACCACCGGCCCGAGCCCCTTACGAGACGTAAACCTCCATGAGCTGCAAAAAAGATTGAACGAGGCCATGATGAAGCTGTCAGAAGACCACCGAACCGTGGTAACGCTATATGACATCCAGGGCCTCCAGCATTCAGAAATCAGCAAGATCCTTGGGGTCTCTGAAGGCACGGTGCGCTCCCGGCTGTTTTATGCCCACCGGCAACTTCAGAACTTCCTTGATGATTTCGTTAAATAAAAAGGCTGTCCTTCTTACCTCCGACTCCTGCTCGGCCATCTCACCACCCTAGCACTATGATTGAACCTGAAGACACAGACGTTCAGCGGTTGATTCGCTTGAAAAGGTACGAGCAGCCGCCCGAAGGATTCGTGGACGATTTTTTGGTCCAGTTTCAACACCGTCAGCGGGCGGAAATTCTGCGGGGGTCTTCCCTCGGTTTGTTTTGGGAGCGCGTGACGGCCTTTATGTACGGGCGGGTGACGCCCGGCGTGGGGCTTGCCGGTGCTGCCGCAGCGATTTTGCTGGTGGGCGGTGCCGCGGTGTGGCTGCCGCATGGCGGAAATACCTCCACGGTGGCCAATGCGCAGGCAGCACCTTCCGTTGCGACCGGCCAGATGGCGGGCATACAACGCGAGCCTTTTTCAGCCTCGGCCCTGCTGGTGCTAGATGACCAGGTGCTGCCGCAGATGACGACTCCTCAGCTGGCGGAGCTTCTCAGCCAGCATTTCCGTGGTGGTTTCGCCGATGAACAGGCCTACAAGGTCAGTGGCTGGCTGGATGAAAATCACGTGAATCGCATTCAGGCTGCGCCTCTTCTGGACGTGCCGCAAAACGGTTCCGCCGCCAATATCCAGCGGCAGTAATGAGGTCCAAGGGGAGTGATTCTCCCCCTTTCTCTAACCGAGCGCCATTCTGAGCACCTCCGCGAGGTGTAGGCATTTGATGGGTGTTGCTTCGCGGCTCACGAGACCTCCGAGATGCATGAGACAGCCCATGTCAGAGCTGACCAAAAACTCCGGTTTCTGACTGGTCACGTTTTCCAGCTTCAGCCTGCCCATGCTTGCTGAAATATTCGGAAAGGTGACGGAAAAAGCGCCGCCGAAGCCACAGCATTGCTCGAAGTCGCCTATCTCCACGACCTCGCATCCCTTCAACGAACGCAGGAGCGCCATGGCGGCGACACCGCTTTTCGTTCCTCGCGAATGGCAGGAGGTGTGGAAGGCAATGCGGTGAGGGAAAGATCCCGACCATTCGCTGACACCGAGGCCGTTAACGATAAAGTCCGACAACTCCCAAGTGCGCTGTCCAAGCTCTTCGACCACGCCCAGGTCCGCCTCTTTTTCAAAAGCGAGCCCGGCACCATGAAACATCATGGCCGCGCATGATCCGGAAGGAACGATCACGGGTTTTGATCCCGCAAACACTTCGCAAGCATGGCGCACCACCTTGCGCGAAGCGGGCCAGTCGCCGGCGTTGAAGGCAGGCTGGCCGCAGCAAGTCTGGTCCTCGGGGAATTCGATTTCGCAACCCAGATGCTCCAGCACCTCCACAGTAGCTTTGGCTACATTGTCATAGAATGCATCACACAGGCAGGTGGCCATGAGCTGCACCTGTTTCGACACGGCGCGGCTTTGGGCGGGGTGGGTTGTCGTGCTCATGAATGTTAGCGAAGGTTGACTGCGCCGCCGTCGATGGGATAGGCGCTGCCCGTTACAAACGAGGCCTCATCGCTGCAAAGATAAAGCGCCAGCGCGGCGATCTCTTCCGGCAGCGCCATGCGGCCAATGGGCTGGGCGGCGCTGAGTTTCGCAAACATCTCCGCCTCCTGGCCGGGATAGTTCTTGGCGATGAAGCCGTCCACAAACGGCGTATGCACGCGCGCCGGGCAGATGCAGTTGCAGCGGATGCCCTGGGCGATGAAGTCCTTCGCAATCGAGTAGGTCATCATGAGCACCGCGCCCTTGGTCATGGAATACGCGAACCGGTCTTGCAGCCCCATCATGGCCGCGATGGAGCAGAGGTTCAGGATCACGCCGCCGCCTTTTTCGATCATCGGCGGAATCACGGCCTGCGTGCAATGATGCAGGCCCTTGATGTTGATGCGGTACAGGCGGTCCATGTCCTCCTCGCTGGTGCTCAGCGCCGTGCCGATGTGGGCGATGCCCGCGTTGTTGATGAGGATGTCGATGCAAGGACGGCGTGAGACAATGTCCTTCATCACCGCGCTTACCTTTTTCCCATCGCCGATGTCACAGGTCTGCCAGTGGGCGGAGCCACCGGCGGCAGTGATCTCTGCCACCACCTCCGTGGCTTGGTCGGCATTCACATCCAGCACCTCCACATGAGCGCCCTGTTTGGCAAACAAGAGCGCGATGGCCTTGCCAATGCCTGAGCCTGCGCCGGTGATGACTGCGGTTTTCTGAGCGAGTGAGAACATACGCGAATCAATCACGATGGATGGATCGCGCCAGCGGGTTTTTACGGATCAAAGCAGAAGCTTTGCCAAGTCCGTGTCCTTGGTGTTGCCCACCATCACATAAGCGTGCTTGTCATCTTCCCAGGCGGCGACCGGGTAGTCGCTGGCCTTGGCTATGGCCTTGATGTCCACGTCGCCAGCATCGCGAATCACCTTGCGGTCCACGACGAAGACATGGGCTTCCAGGCCGTCGCGACCCACGCAAATGATGGAGACCTTCTGGCCGCGCCAATCGATCACGCGGCAGGCAAGCGGCTTCACCGAGGCGAGGCCGCCGGGCTTCTCTGGATTGCCCAGAGGCGACTTTTGCGTGTTCACGTACTGGGCCACATCGGCCATGCTTTTGACTCCCAGCGTCGGCTTGAATCCGCCTGCGCTCATCTGCGCAAACGCGGCGCCGACATCGCTGCGGTACTCACCGAGCGTGGCCACGGTGGTTTTGGTTGCCAAAGGAATGCTGGCAAAGAGGGCCACGACCACGGCGGCGGCCGCAGCCATCCATGTCCAGCCGTTGCGCCAGAAACTTTTGCGCCGAGAGGCACGCGCACCCGCCAGGATGTCTGCCTTCAAAGAAGCAGGCACCGGCACACTCGCCAGCCTTCCCGCAATGGCCTTGTCTAAAGCCTGAGAATCGGCAAACCACTGGGCCAGCTCCGGGTCGCCGCGCATGAACTCCAGGGCGCTGCGAATGGCGGCGTCTTCGTTTCCTTCGCCTGGGCGGAAGGCAGTCAGGAGCAGTTGGGCTTCATGTCTATTCATGGGCGGCATTCCTCCTTTCAGCAGTGGGAAAAGTAACAATGTTGGCAGGGGTTGCGGGTTGGCTTTCGGATGCGGTCAGACGGGATCGGAGCTGGGCTTTGCCACGCGATAGGCGCGACATCACGGTGCCAATGGGGATTTCGAGCAGCACCGCTATCTCTTGATACGAATGCTGATGGAGGTAAAACAAACTGAGAGGGACGCGGTAGGCCTCATCCAATTGATGCAGGGCCTCCATCACGGAATGCCCGTCCATTTCATTGACAGCGGAGGCCTCCAGTTTGGGCAGTTCATGCTCCACGCTGTCGATCTCCACATGCGGATAACGGGCGCCACGCCTCTGCGTTCCCAGGTATTCCCGATACAGCGTGGTAAACAGCCAGGTCTTGGCTTTCGACCGGTCGCGCAATTGGAAACCCCGCTGTGCCCAGCGGTAAAAAGTCTGCTGGGTCAGGTCACAAGCCTCGGCTTCACGACCGCTCAGGCTTAGCGCGAACCGGTAAAGATTCTCGTAGTGCTGGCTTACCAGGGACTGGAATTCGGCATCGTTCATGATCTCCGTCATTCGTCAGAGACTGGTCCGTGGATTCTATTCCCGTTGGCGGAGATTTATTTGCTCAAGCCCTCTGCCGCTCGCGAATATCCAGCAGCTTCTTCATCACCGGATACAGCGAGCCGTTCCAGGTCTTGGTGCCGAAAGCATCGTGAAGCGTGCGGTAGATCGTGTAAATTTCCGCATACACGGCCTGGTTTTCCGGGATGGGGTGGAAGACCTTTTCGCGCGTGGCGGTCATGTTCTGCTGAAGTGTGGCAAGGTCCCCGGCACCAGCCGCTGCGGCTCCAAAGATCGCCGCACCCAGGGCGCAGGTCTGCTCACTGCGGCTCACCTTCATCGGGCGGCCCAGCACGTCCGCATAGATCTGCATTAGCGTCTCGTTCTTGATGGAGAGGCCGCCGGTATTGATCACTTCAAGGACCGGAACACCGTACTCTTCGATGCGATTGATGATGGTGAGTGCACCAAACGCTGTAGCCTCGATGTAGGCGCGATAAATCTCATGCGCCTGTGTGTGCAACGTCTGGCCCACCAGCAAACCGGTGAGGCGATGATCCACCAGAATGGTGCGGTTGCCGTTGTTCCAATCCAACGCCACGAGGCCGGTGGCACCGGGCTTCTGGCCGCTCATGGCCTTCTCCATCGCCACAAATTTATCGCCCACACTGGCACCGTAGCTGTCCGGCACCAAGTGATTCACCAGCCACAGGAAAAGATCGCCGACCGCGCTTTGTCCCGCCTCGATGCCGAAGCAACCGGGCAGCACCGAGCCATTGACGATGCCGCAGACACCTGGGATGTCTGCCAGTGACTTGTTAGCCGGAGCGATCATCAAATCGCAGGTGCTCGTGCCCAGAATCTTGGTGATCGTGCCCTCCTTGATGCCTGCGCCCACCGCGCCCATGTGCGCATCAAAGGCACCCACGGAGACTGCCGTGCCAGCCTTCAAGCCTAGCTTGGCCGCCCAGCCTTCCGTCAATTCACCGGCCTTGGCATCGGCGCTGTGCGCCACATCGAAAAGCCGGTCGCGCAGGTTGGCCAGTTCAGGATCGAGCTGAGCCAAGAATTCCTTGTCCGGCAGACCGCCCCACTCAGCATTGAACATCGCCTTGTGACCCGAGGCACAAACACCGCGCTTGAGGGTGAGGGGATCGGTGTTGCCAGTGAGCACCGCCGGAATCCAGTCGCAGTGCTCCACCCAGCTATAGGCGCTGGCGAAGACTGCGGGATCGATGCGGCGCAGGTGCAGGATCTTGCTCCACCACCACTCGCTGGAATAGGTGCCGCCGCACTTGGCCAGGTACTGCGGGCGAATTCTCTCCGCCAGCGCGGTGATCTCCGCAGCCTCGGCATGGCCGGTGTGATCCTTCCACAGCCAGACATAAGCGTTCAGATTATCAGCAAACTCGGGCAGCAACGCGAGAGGCGTGCCGTCCTTCGTTACCGGAATCGGCGTGCTGCCGGTGGTATCAATGCCAATGCCGACGACTTGTGCAGGATCGAAGTCTGCATCCTTCGCTTTCGCTTGAGCCAGCGCGCCTTTGATCACCGCCTCAAGGCCATCCAGATAATCCTGCGGATTCTGCCGCGCCACATGCGGATCGCGCGGATCGGTGAGGATGCCCAGCACACCGCTCGGGTAATTGAAAACCGTGCTGCCCACCTCGGCTCCATTGCTGATATCAACCAATAGGGAGCGGCAGGAATTGGTGCCGTAGTCAATGCCGAGAGCGTAGCGTTTCATGCGCGCCGATGAAAGCGGGAGCGCGGGCGGTTGGCAAATGTTCTCTTTGAACGCTTGAAGGACTTGGTGTGACTCTTGACTCTATAAACTAGACATTCTGGTTTTGTTTAGGCATCAGCTTTTACAACAGATGACCCCGAATGAATGATGAGCATTGATTTTCCAAGTCGCGAAGAACTCAAGTCGCGGGGCTATGAGAAGGCTTCGCTTGATCAATATGACGTTTGGCGGAATGCCCACTCCGAGGCTCAAAAACTATCCGCAAGACTGATTGAAGTGTTTGGTGATCCGCCCCGACCTCGCATCACGCTTCATGTAGCCCGCGGCTTTGATGATGAGTGGAATCTCTCTGATGAACGTGTGGCTGAACTGGCGACATTGGACCCTGAGCAGCACTGGATGGAAGTATCCGATGAGGCCATTGAGCATTTTCAGGAGTATTTCAATTTCACAGACGCCGAGGGACGCAGATTTTATTTTCCAGCGTTTCTGCGCCACTACCTCAAGCGTTTTCCATTGTGCGAATATGGAGCGATCAACTTCGCTTGCGACGATTGCCTGACTTTAGACCTTCTTTCAGGCAACCAGCTTGCGTTTGTTGTGGAGTTCAAGGCTTTGTGTAAAGCGTGGGAAGAATGACATCTGGAAAGAGAGGCCTCTTTATACAGGCTACTCCTCCGCGCCCACATCCCCCGCATGCTCCAGCGCCCAGGCCAGCGCTTCCTCGTGCGTGGTGAGCTTGCCTTCGAGTTGCAAGTTCTGCACAGCAGTGAGGATGCGGCCCATGGCAGGACCGGAGGGGATGCCGTGCTGCATCAGATCGCGGCCATTGATGAGCGGTGTCGGGATCAGCGGCTCGTTGGCAAATTCCACCTGCTTCTCGCGCAGCAGTTTGTAGTTATCGAGGTAGCCGTGGCAGCCAAGACAGTCCACGCGATGCAGTTCCATCTCATCCTCGAATCCGGGGCGCGCCATGAAACGCTTCAGGCGTGAGACGCGCATCTTGGGCACGTCTTTGAAGACCATGTGATTGGCCACGGCTTCGACGGCGGGTTCGATCACATGATTGGGATACTTCAGTCGCTTGAGGATGTCGGCAGTCATCAGCGCGCCTAGCTGATCGTGATTGTTGAAGCGGATACGGCCGGTCTCATCCACCGTCTGGGTGGCGGGCTTGGCGATGTCATGGAACAGCACGGCCAGCACCAATGGCAGTGATACTTCTTCCGGCAACAGGCTGAGCATGAGGCGTGTATGCACGTACACATCGCCCTCGGGGTGGAATTGCGGCGGTTGCTCGCAGCCTTGCAGGACGAGGATTTCCGGCAGCAGCTCCTTCATGAGGCCGCTCTCCACCAGCAGGTCAAAGCCGCGCACACGGTTGGGATGCAGCATGGTTTTGCTGAATTCATCGCGCAGCCTTTCCACGCTCACGGAGCCGAGGCGTGGGCTGAGCTTGCACACGGCGGCCCAGGTTTCAGGCTCGATCTCAAAGCCCAGCACGGTGGCAAACCGCACCGCGCGCATGAGGCGGAGCTGATCCTCCATGAACCGCGCTTCGGGATCGCCGATGGCGCGCAGCACCTTGGCTTCGAGGTCAGCTCGACCGTTCACATAGTCGATCACTTCGCCTTTGAGCGGATCTTCAAACAGGCCGTTGACCGTGAAGTCGCGGCGTTGCGCATCCTCTTCGGCGCTGGAGAACTCCACGCTGTCCGGCCGGCGGCCATCGGAGTAGCTGCCGTCCTTGCGGAAGGTGGCCACCTCGATGTGGTTCTCCGCATGGCGCACGATCACCACGCCGAAATGCGCGCCCACGGTCTGGGCTCCGGGGAAGAGCTTCACCACTTGGTCGGGCGTGGCATTCGTGGCCACATCGTAGTCCTTGGGTGTCTTGCCGAGAAGCACATCGCGCACGCAGCCCCCCGCCAGCAATGCCTGATAACCGGCATTGGCGAGCTTTTGGACAACATGGATGGCGGCATCACGGGCGTTCATTGAGGCGGTCAAGGTGGGGAGGCTTGGCGAGTGTGCAAGGGATGCTGCTGTCTCTGCTTGCCAACCGGCGGCAGCGTTGGCAGCATGGCGGATCTATGAAATGGTCGCTGCTTCTTGCCCTGATCCCCGCGCTTTCGGCGAGCGCCCAGACTTCCGCCGTGGCTCCGCCCAAGGATCCCCAGAAGCCGGTGGTGGGCGCCATCGTGGCACCGAAGGACAAGGAGAAAGGCATCAAGCTCTCCGCGCGCGCCGACCGCAGTGATGCGCTGTATCACAAAGGCGAGACCGTGACCTTTGACATCAAGCTGGTGCGCGACGGCCAGCCGGTGACTGCGGGTGAGGTGGACTGGGTGATGACCAAGGACGGTCTGCCGCTGAACCAGTCTGGCAAAGTGCCGGTGAAAGATGGAGCCGCCCAAGTAACGGGCAAGCTCGACGAGCCGGGCTTTCTGCAAGTGCGCGTGGTCTACAAGGAAACGCCGAAATCGGCCCCGATTTCCGCTTCCGGCGGCGCGGGCATTGATCCCACGGAGATCAAGCCGAGCATGCCAGTGCCCGATGATTTCGATGCCTTCTGGGACGCACAGAAAAAGAAGCTCGCCGCGATTCGGCTGAATGGAACGATGGAGAAAGTCCCTTCCACATCGAACAAAGTCGAGGCCTTTGATATCAAGGTCGACAGCGTGGGCAGCCAAGTCTCCGGCTATTTCGCCAGACCTGTGGATGCCAAGCCGAAGTCTCTGCCAGTGATTCTCACCGTCCACGGTGCGGGTGTGCGCAGTTCGGGCCTCGGTGGTCCGATTGGTTGGGCCGCCCAGGGCTATCTGGCCATGGACATGAACGCACACGGCAGTCCCAACGGCAAGCCGGAGCAGTATTACAAGGACTTGGCGGAAAAGGAGCTGAAAGACTACCGCTATGTGGGTCGCGAATCGCGCGAGACTTGCTACTTCCTGGGCATGTACCTGCGCCTGATCCGGGGCATTGATTTCCTCACCTCACAACCGGAGTGGGATGGCAAGACGGTGATCGTGTTCGGTGGCAGCCAGGGCGGTGCGCAAGCTTTTGCGGCAGCAGGACTCGACAGCCGCGTGACGTATTTTTGCGCAGCCGTGCCAGCGATGTCCGATCACACCGGCATGGTGGTGGGTCGCATTGCAGGCTGGCCGAAACTGGTGCCCGTGGGCGCGGATGGTAAGCCTGATCCGAAGGTGCTGGAAGCCTCGCGCTACTTTGATGATGTGAACATGGCCACGCGCACCAAGGCGAAGGGCGCGTATGTGAGCACCGGTTTCATCGACACCACCTGCCCGCCCTCAAGCGTGTACGCCGCCTATAACAACCTGAAGCTGCCGAAGCAGATCAAGAACGACATCGAGTATGCGCATCCTTATCCCGCGGAGACAACCAAGGCGATGATGGAGGCGGTGAAAGAACATGTGAAGAGCATGCAAGCTGCTCAGGGTCATTGAAAGACCCGCGTTTAATGCACGGCCACAGAGGGCATCACCGTAGCACTGCTAGCTATTTACCAGCGTTTGCGCCTCCCTAAACGTCTTCTATTTGAAGAAAGCTGCTCCGTTCTGGTGTCCACCCCAGTTCAAGTTTCTCTTTGACAAAGCGCTCTGCTTTTTCGGCCAATATTGCTTTTTCTGTTTTCAACGGAGGATCGGATGAAAAATAAGTTCGAACCACGACCATTCCCGCTCGTTCTCCAGTGATCCGCACTGCCCAATCTATTCCTGGACGCGACGGACCGGATGGCTGGTTGAAACGCGCCTCTAAACCTCTCTCCGCTTTAACGGTATTGCTCATTGGTTAAGGCCTGACGCTAAGATTGATGTCATTGGCTCACCGGCAAAATCTGCGGCTGGATCACCGCATAGCCTTTGGGTTCCAATGCCTTCTTCAGATCCTGGAACATGGCTTCGTTTTCATACGTGCCTACGATGGCGCCGCCGGAGCCGGTAAACTTGGCGCTGGCACCCACGCTGCGCGCGGTTTCCACCATGTCGATGTTACCCGCACCGATCTTGTAGAGTCGGCGGCGCAGGTCGAAGTTTTCATTCAGGAGCGGGCCGATGTTGCGGGCCTCACCGGCCACCAGCATGTCGCGTACGCGCTGGGCGAGGTTGGCCCAGTGGTACATCGCGCTCACGACATCACGTTCGCCACGGTTCCAGCGGCTGCGGATGTCGTTATGAAACACTTCGGTGCCCTCGCTGAGATGGGCGGTATAGGCGACGTAAAGGGGAGGCAACAGAGCGGGGTCGAGCTCCTCATAGATGCCGTGGCCGAGCTTTTCCACGGAGGCCCGGTTGAAGTCCATGAACACCACGCCTTCATAGGTCTGGATCACGCGGTCTTGCAGGCCGGCAGGGATGCCGAGTTCGTCGTTTTCGACGGAAAGCACGAGACTTGGCAGCAGGTGCTTGGGGATCTCTACGTCGTAGAACTTCATCAAGGAACGCCAGCAGGCGGTGATGATGGCGCTGGAGCCTGCCATGCCGACTTGCGGCGGGATGTTGCTGTTGTAGCGCAGCGTGAAGTTGCGGGCGTGCAGGGCGATTTTTTCCTTCGTGCAGTAGTCGAAAAAACGCTTCACGCTGGCCTTGAGCAGGCGAATGCCGCCGTAGTAACCGAACTGGCGCACGCTCTTGGCCAGCTCGCCAATGCTGTCGAAAGTGGACTCGTCGCGTTCGTTCTGCTGGATGTGCAGCTCGGGGGTCTCATACAGCACCACTTCGGACCAGAAATCCCGGACAATGAACGAGATGGTCTTGCCAAAGTAGCCGTCGGAGGGGTTACCAACCAGACCGGCGCGGGCATAGGCTTTTGTGCTGATGAGCATGGGAGAATGAAAAAGGGAAAGGAGGGGCCGGAAACTTATCTGTTTCGAGGAGGGAGGCAAATCGAAAGGCTTTATTGCAGGTCGGGCAAATTCACCGTGGCAATTTCTTCTCTTGCGCCTTTTGCGTGCGTATAATGGCAGGCCTTTTATCTCTACTTTGCCTCCCCATCCTTCACCTTTTCTTCAAGCTTTCGGGACCCGCTGGGTTCTGAGGGTTGCGGCTGCGTGGACGGTGCTGGCAAGCGTGGCCGGGGCAGGGGATGTGCCTTTCCATGCTGCTCCGCCGGGAAGCACGGTGGCTGATTTTGCCAAAAAGCCCGGCGGATTTGCCGCATTGCCGATTCGCGAAGCACCGGGCAAGCCGGTGGATGCGGGGGATTTCTACACGCTGCCGAATGGCAAAAAAGTGCCGCTGTTGCGATCCAAGGACAGTGTGGCCGTGCGCTTCGCTGCCGGTGTGCAGGAAGCGAAAGCCATTGGCAGTCTGAAAAGCCGCAAAAACCTGCCAGCGCATGAAGAAACCGACCGCGCCAGCTTTGGTAAAAAAGGCGGCTTCCATCTGCTGCGCTCGCGGAAAAAAGGCACGCCGTTGGATGCGAAGGCGGTGCAAAACGATGCCTCCGTAGCCTATGCCCATCCGGTGCTGGTGGACCCGAAAACCAAGCTGCGCATGATCCCCACGGATGAAGTGCTGGTGCGCTTCCGTGACGGCACCACGCCCCAGGCCATGGCCAGCGCCATTGCGAGATCGGGGTTGCAACTCGTGCCCGATGTCAAAAAGAGCAAGATATCGGTGGTGCATCTGCGGCTGCGCAGGCCAAAAACCTCCGACCCTTTGCTGGCAGCCCGCACGCTGGCGACGATGAACGGAGTGCTGTGGGCACAGCCCAATTTTGTGCGTGAGATCCGCCACCATTTCACGCCTTCGAATCCTCTTTTTCCCGACCAGCAGGCGCTGCTCAATACCGGCCAGAATGGTGCCCTCCCCGGCGCGCATGTCGATGCCGTTCATGCCTGGGACAAGACCACCGGCAACAGCTCCGTGGTGGTCGCCATCATTGATGACGGCGTGGACATCACTCACCCCGGCCTGCACATTTACACCAATCCCGCCGAGACCGGCAATGGCTTGGACGATGACGGCAACGGTCTAGTGGATGACGTGCATGGCTGGGATTTTGCCGATGGCGACAACAACCCTTCGCCCGTAGGTTTCAACGGCCACGGCACCGGCACGGCAGGCATTGCCGGCGGCACTTTTGGCAATCTCGCCCAAGCTGCTGGCATCGCTCCTGGTTGCACCATCCTGCCGGTGAAGATCGCCGATGACACCGGCGAGTTCAGTTCCGATGACGCTATCGGCGCGGCGATCATCTACGCCGCTGATCACGCTGACATCCTGAGCAACAGCTGGGGCGGCGGCAGCCAGAGTCCTTACATTGATGATGCGATCAACTACGCTGTATCACTCGGTCGTGGCGGCAAGGGCTGCCCGGTGTTTTTTGCCACCGGCAATTCCGCCAGCACCTGGTACGATGGCGGCGGGCGTTTCCGCCTTTCCACGGAAACCCTCAGCGGCCACTACTACTACGGCTTTTATTATCGCAAGGGCGAAAACTCCGGGGGCGAGGACACGGTACGCATCGATAATGTGTGCATCCTCGATTCTGATGGCTACACGCACAAGACATCAAGCCTGCTCGATGAGGACTTTGAGACTTTCATCGGCTTTGACCCCTTCCTTCTCACCACTTCAGGCTGGTGGCAGTACCTCACCAGCGACTTCACCATTCCCAACTGGTCGGTGACCAATGCCAATGCGCTCACTGGCACCGGCGGCGCTTGGTCGGCGGCGTCTCCGCCGTTGTTCAATGCGGGCGATTACTCGGTGTTGGTGACACCGCCTTTTGAAGTCACCGGCACGGAGACCGTCGCCTTCGCCGGTTCCATTTCCATTGCCGATGACTCAGATTTTTATGTCATCGTGTTTGATGGCATTAGCGGCTCTTTTCTCGGTGCCTACGGTCCGTGGAATGGCGCCCCAGATTATGTCGATACGGCGGTGGGCTATCCCGCCAGCAATCCGCAAACCATTGCCGTCGGCGCTGCTACCGACCGTGATTTGCGCAGCGATTACAGCCAGTACCTGGGCCACCTGGATTTCGTCGCACCCAGCAACGGCGGCTGGAATGACATCGCCACGCTCGATCCCACCGGCGATGTGGGCTGGACCGGCGGGGACTATAAGCTGAACTTCGGCGGCACCTCCGCCGCCACCCCCCTGGCAGCGGGGATCGCGGCGCTCATGCTCTCGCGCAACCCCGACCTCACGGCGGAGGAGATCCGCACCATCATGCATCAGACCTGCGACAAGATTGGCGGCGTGACCTATGCCCAGGACGGCACGCATCCCATGTATGGCCATGGCCGGGTGAATGCGGCGAAGGCCGTGAGCATGGCACAGCCTTCACTGAGCATCGATGACCTCACCATCATGGAAGGCCTGCCGGGCAGCACCACCGCCGCCAACTTTACGCTGAAGCTTTCCTCAGCCACGATCTGGGACGTCACGGCGCAGGTTTCAGCCACCGATGGCACGGCCATTGCAGGCACCCATTACACCGCCGCGCCAGCCACATTGACCATTCCTGCGGGAGCCACCAGCGTTGCCTATCCCGTGAGCATTCTGGGCACCGGTCTGCAAAAACACGCCGCCACCTTCACCGTCTCGGTGGCGAATGTCACTCATGCCTCAACTCCCGGCGCGGCAGCGGGAATCATTGTGCCACGGGATACGGATGGTGATGGCATGCCGGATTATTGGGAGCTGGCAAATGCCCTCGACCCGAATGACCCATCCGATGCGACCCTGGACAGCGATAATGACGGTGTGAGTAATCGTGATGAATATCAATTTGGGACTGATCCCCACAGCGCTGCCAGCCGTTTCTCGGTGGCTTCACCTCAAGCCAAGCCCGGCGGCGGCATGGTCATCCGCTTCAATACCGGGCTCGACCGGATCTACCGCGTGGAGTTCAAGGACAACCTCAACGACCCCGTCTGGCTGCCGCTGGGGGCCGACATTCCTGGCACCGGCGGCACCATTGAAGTGACCGATCCCGTGTCCATCATCACCACTCCTGTGCGCTTCTATCACGTCCGCGTTTTGCCCTGACGCAAATTATTCGCCCTCGCTTTGATTTCCTTGGCAAGGCCATGAAGCATGCCTCATTATTTGAATGGAGTGTCGGGCATCTTGTCTGATAGCCTGCTCATAAGCCCTGCGACTTTTCCGCCCCCCAAATGAAACCACTCCCTCAAACTCCAGACCCCAAGATTGTCCTCGTCGTGGATGATCAGGAGAGAAATCTTCAAGTGGTGGCCACGGTCCTATCGATGACCGGCTACGAAGTGGTTCTCGCCAGCAGTGGCGCGCAAGCGCTGAAGCGTCTTGAGGCACGCACCCCTGATCTCATTCTGCTCGATGTGCTGATGCCCGAAATGGACGGCCTGGAAGTGTGCCGTCAGATCAAGGCCGATCCGCGTCACGAGGAGGTGCCCATCATCTTCCTCTCGGCCGCCGATGACAAAAACCTCATCGTGCAGGCTCTGGAAGCCGGCGGCGTGGACTACGTGACCAAGCCCTTCAACAAGGCGGAGCTGCTCACCCGTGTGCGCACCCATCTGGCGCTCAAGCAGGCGCGCGATGAACTGCGCAATCTGGCCGAGGACAAGGACGAGCTGCTGGGCATCCTCACCCACGACTTGCAGAACAATCTCACCGGCACGCGCATCAGCGCCGAGCTGCTCCGCAACGCCAGCACCCCGGAGAAACGCGAGCGATACATCGACAACATCATTCAGGGCACCGATGGCCTGATCGCGTTCGTGATGGAATTCCACGCCAACCAGAGCGCGGAACGGTTTCAAATTGAGCCTGCCTTCATCGACCTTCAGGAGATGCTGGAGGATGCGCTGGCACGCCATGAACCGGCGGCGCAGGTGAAGCGTATCACCATTCACCTTTCCGACAAAGAACCCGAAGTGATTGCCTGGGCGGACAGAAGGCGGGTCACTCAAGTGCTCGACAATCTGATCACCAACGCCCTGAAGTTTTCCGCCGAAGGCCGCAGCGTTTACCTGGAGGCCGGCTATGGGCCCACCGAGTGGGTACATTTCACCGTGCGTGACGAGGGGCCGGGATTCACCGATGAGGACAAGAGAAACCTCTTCCACCGCTACGGCCGCCTGAGCGCCCGCCCCACTGGCAGTGAACTCTCCACCGGCCTCGGGCTTTCCATTGTGAAGCGTCTGGTGGAAGGCATGAAAGGCCGCATCTTGCTGGAAAGCGAGGCGGGCAAGGGGGCCACCTTCACCGTCCGTCTGCCAGTGGCCGAGGCTCCGGCCGCCGACGCTCCCGCAGCCGGTATCGAAGCTGGCAGTTAGGGATACACCCCATAGCGGTGCGCGTTGGATGTGGGTAGGAAGATGAAATGTACTTCCACCCATGACTGCCCTCCTTGCACTTCTGCTTCTTCTGATGATCGGCGAATGAACCGCCCTGTTTGTCAGCTTCAAAAAAGCCCGTCATTGACTGGGTTCAAAATTGCTGTCGAGAAGTCCTAACATTCCCTATGAACCTGCTGTCCCAGATCAAACTCGCTTTCGCCGCCTTGTTTTTGTCCATGTTCGGAACGTCCTGCTACGTTTGGCAGCCGCCCGGCGGAGCCAGTGGCCCGCTGGGATTCATGGCGGGCAACCAAGGTTTTTGGAACGGTGATTCCATGCAAGGCAAGCCGTCCATCAAGATCGTCCTGCATGAGCAGCGCGCCTATTTTTACAAGGGCGGCAGGGTGGCTGGAGTGTCGCCGGTTTCCACCGGTCGCGAAGGCCTCGACACCATCACTGGCAATTTCCGCATCATCGAAAAGGACATCGATCACAAGTCCTCGCTCTTCGGCGATTATGTGGACCAGAACGGCAATGTGATACAAAAGGATATTGATACGTCCAAGGATCCGAAGCCCAAAGGTGCCCGCTATGACGGCGCCAAGATGCCTTACTTCATGCGCATCGTGGGCGGCACCGGCATGCATCAGGGTTATCTGCCCGGCTATCCCGCCTCCCATGGCTGCATCCGCATGCCGGGAGCCATGGCACAGGCGTTCTATCGGAATGCCCCGGTGGGCACGCCGGTGGCGATTGTGCGGTAGGGACTGTGCGGACCACTTCGCCAGCCCCCCTCGCAAACAGTGAAACGAAACGCTGCGTGCATTGCAAGAGTCCAACGATCCCCGGGTTCCTTGTTGCCACGCCGCCCAAATGGCTTCACTGACCGTAATTCCGTAACCATCGTTGACCGGGCATTTGAAATACGGCACGCTTTGGCAGTGAAAATCAAAATTGCAACGGCTGTCGCGATCGCCATAGCAGTGCTTTTGGGAACTGCGGTTCTGGGGTGGAGGTGGTCAAGGCAAAGCGTGGAAGTTCATTTTGCGCCTTATTCCGAATCGTCGGTGCCAAGAACCACATTGAAAGGCGAGCCGATGTTTCTTCAAAGAGATTCGCGCTGGGCAGACCAAAAGGTGGGAGGAACAAGCGAGCCCATTAAGAATGTAGGCTGCACGCTTTGCTGTTTGTGTATGGGACTCGCCGAGCATGGTGTGAACCTGTCTCCACCCGAACTGAACCAAAAACTTACCGCCATCAATGGTTACACGGACAAGGGCTGGGTGAAGTGGAGTGCAGTCAGGATCGCGACCGAAGGTAAAATCTGGGTGGACATACCCCGCCGAGCTTCGCCTGCGGTTATCGACTCCTCTCTTGCTTCCGGCAATCCTGTGCTGGTAAAAGTATACCTGAGTCCTGAAGTGTATCACTGGGTATTGGTGGTGGGTCGTGAGGGACACGAGTATCTCATCAAAGACCCGCTGGGTGACGGCAAGTCTCTAACCCTGCTATCTGGACTCAATAGCGATGTCCACTCGCTGAGGATCGTCCGAAAATCGTGATTCGCCGTTCCAAAAAGCTCCATCACCAGTTGCTCCCTGTTCTGCAATGAACGCTAAAGTGATCGACCGTGAATAGCGTTCGGGTTGAACAACCGGCAAATCCCGCCTAAGGATGCCGGGTTCATGATAGAGGTTCCGGATACCCAGGAAAACACGCTGACACAGGATGGCTCCAAGATTTTGGGGCTGGCTCAGCGCGTGCTAACCTTTGTGAGGGCGGAACCAATGGCGGCCAATGCGCTGCTGTTTGTGGGCGGATTCTATCTCACACCCAATGGCTGGTGGCAGCTCTGCGGCTTCCTGGGCCTGCTCATGGTGCAGGCCTTCATGTTCAGGGTGCCGGACATCACCCAGGGCCTGCGGCAGGATGGCTGGATGAAGGCCGCCGCCATTTACCTTCTGGCTGGAGTGATAGGCTCCGTGCTGGTGGATCCTTCCGAGGCGAGTCCGGCTGAGGTGGTGCGCTGGCTGGGCGGCGGGGCATTGCTGCTGCTGTTCCTCCTCGTGGTCTGGCACGCAGGCCGGGATGCGCACTTGGGGCGGCTCATGGGCAGGGTAGTCGTTGTTTCCGGCGCGGTGGCGGCGGTGGGCAGCGTGATTGTCTTTTATATCATCATGCCGGACGGTGTGATAGGCGACCGCCTGCAAAACTGGTTTGTGTATGGCGGGCTGCATCCTGTCTGTGCGGGGCTGATGTGGGGCTTCGCTGCGACCTGGGCGGCCTGCCGCTGGAATGATGCGCCGGTGGGGCCGGAGCGCCGCTGGTGGTTGCGCGCGCTTGTGATTCTGACGGCTGCCACGCTTCTCAGCCTGAGCCGTGGCGCCTTGCTTTCATTGGGCGCGGGCCACGCGATGCTCTTCCTGGTGCGTGGCTGGCGCAAGGCCTGGAAGCCCTGTGCCCTGCTCGCTGGCATGGTGATCGCCTTTCAGCTCAGCGCCCCGCTGCTGACCCGGCTGGCAGACTTCGAAGAAAAGCTGAAAACCGGCGCGGTCATTGGCCGCGACAACACCCGGGGTCAATTGGGTGAAGTGGTGGTCACGCACAATCCCGTCAAAGAACTGCTGCAGCGTGGCGACAATGGCCGGCTGGATCTGTACCGGCGCGTGCTGGCCACCATGACGACGCCAGCGGACCTGATGTTTGGCAAGGGCTTGTGGGCCTCGGACCGGCCCTGGCAGGCAGGCATGTCCTGGACGCCGGAGCATGTGCACAGCGTGTTTGTCTCCACCTTCTTCCATCACGGAGCCGTGGGCCTGCTGGCCTTGCTGGGCCTGCTAGGGTGGGGGATGTGGCGCTGCCTGCGAGCGGTGAGGCTGGGCCAGGATCTCTGGCTGATCCTCGCGTGTTACGGTGTGATGGCGCTGACGTTTGACGGGCACTCCATGCAAACGCTGGTGAGCGTGCCGCGGTTTGAGACCCTGCTGCTCTGGCTGCCGCTGGCAATGGGCTGCGCGGCGAGTTTCCGGCGGGTGAGGGAGTAATTGAAGACAGTTGAAGTGAGCCCGTCCGTTGCCTTGAAGCCCGAAGTGGCTTCCGTCACATAGCGAAGGGTTGGACGCGAAGCGGCCTACCCTGGTACCCGCCGCGCAACGGGAAGGCGCGAACCCATAGCGTTTCCGGGTGAAGATGAAAATAGAAGCGCCCTCTCATGCCCTCGCCCGCCGCCTGCATGGCGTGAGGAGTGGCGCTTCTATGAATCACAGATTCTTAGGTGCGGTGGGTTTGCGCCTCTTGCCGGCGGGTCCTTGTACCAGGGTTTCCGCTCGTCGCCTCGCGTGAACCCTTCGCTAAAAGACGGAAACCACTTCGGGTTTCACCACCGCATTTCGAGGCTTACACCACCCCAAAAACAATCGCCTCGGCCATGCGCATCGCCTCCACATTCGGCTTCACGTCATGCACTCGCACGATGTGGGCTCCGTGCTCGCGGGCATAAGCCGTGACAGCCACCGTCGGCCACGTACGTGCCGCCATGTCCGGATTGCCCAGCACGGCGCCGATCATGGACTTGCGCGAGATGCCCACCAGCAAGGGGCGGTCTTGAACAGCCAGTTGCGCAAGGTTGCGCAACAAGGCCAGATTGTGGTCCAGCTTCTTGCCAAATCCTAGTCCGGGATCGAGCACGGCGCGCGCGGTGTCGATGCCTGCTGCAGCCAGAGCGGTAAGCCGTTGTTCAAAGAACGTTGCCACCTCTGCCACCACATCCCCATACTCGGGATTCTTCTGCATGGTGCGCGGCTCGCCCTTCATGTGCATGAGCACGAGGCCGCAGGAGGAGGTACCTGCCACTTCGATCATGCGCGGATCATGCATCATGCCGGAGACATCATTGATGATGTCCGCGCCCGCGGCGATGGCTTGCTCAGCGACGGCGGCTTTGAAGGTATCCACGGAAATGAGAGCCTTCGTCTGCGCCCGCAGACCGCGAATCACCGGCAGCACGCGGCGCAGTTCTTCTTCCACACTCACCGGGCTGGCACCAGGGCGCGTGGATTCGCCGCCGACATCCAAAATGGCCGCGCCCTCGGCCGCCAGTTCCAAGCCATGATCAATCGCCCGCTGCTCATCAAAATATTGCCCGCCATCTGAAAACGAATCCGGCGTTACATTAACGATGCCCATGACGAGGCCGCGCTTGGAGAGATCGTGGGATTGGGAATGAATGAGCCAGGAGGGCATGGTTTTCATTGCCCCTGACATGCGCCGTTTGGAAGGGGAAATGTTGGTTTCGAAAGACTTTGGCGGGTGGGACAATGGAGGGGTATATTATGCAGGAAGGGAGCGCCGGCACTCGCTTCGCGGCTTCGCAGCCTGCCGGTTATCAGAAAAGCCTGCGGCGTAGCCGCCTTGCACCTCAACGAACAACTCAGGTCTTCAGATTAGTTCGAAGAGATGTTCGCGGCTTCGCCGCCTTTGTTTTCGATTACCGGCAGGAGTGCCGGCGCTCCCTTTGAAACCCCATCATCACCTCCGAAATCCAACCGAATCCGACCGAATCAAACCAACAAAACGCTGCCCGGCAACGTCAGGCAACACCGCCTCTACACTTTTATCCCTTGCACTCCCCTGTTTCCCGCGCAGGCTAACATGTCTGATGAACCTCAAACCCGCAGCCTTCCATTCCAAGCGAGTCGCCGTTACGGTGGCCCGCCTTGTATGGCTGGCCTGATCCGCGTTTGAGGTACTCCCGAGCTGTCGCTTCCAATCCAAAGAGCATCAGACATCAGCCCGCCAGGGTGGACCTCAAAACCGGTCCCGCCGCATGAGCACTGAGCCCTCCGAAACCCCGCCCGCATCGCCTTCACCCCGTGTCGATCTCCGTCTCGGCACGATGTGGATGCTGCTGTCCATCGTCTGCTTCACCGGCAACTCGCTGATGATCAAGCACTTCGCCTCGGACCGGCATATCGACCCGTGGCTGACGATGAGCTTCCGCTTCGGTGTGGGCCTGCTCATGACCATGGCGTTGTTTCTGCCCTCGGGTTCGCTGAGCCTGAAGCGTTCCTTCATGAGCTGGTTGCTGGCCTCGCGCGGCGTGCTGGGGGCTCTGGGCACGGCGGCGTATTATCACAGTATAGGACCACTTGGTGCGGGCAAGTCCACGCTCATCGGCAACACCTGGTGCGTGTGGGCCGCCATCATGGCCACCACGATGCTGGGCGAGCGGCTGGGCCTGATGAAGCTGCTGGGCATCGTCATTGCCCTGTGCGGGCTGGGCCTGCTCACGGACATTGCTCCCGGCTCAGTCGCTTTCACCGGCAAATGGGAGCTGGTCGCGCTGACCGGAGCCATTCTTGCCGCCCTCGTGGTGGTGGTGATCCGCCAGCTCACCAAGACCGAATCCAGTGCCACCATCTTCGCTTCGCAATGCCTCTATGGATTGCTGCTGTCTCTGCCTCTGGCGGGTGCCACAGCGGTGCATCTGACACTGGGAGACATTGGCTTGCTCACCGTTGCCGGACTGTGCGCCGGAGTGGGGCAGCTTTCCATGACCGAGGGCTTCCGCTTTCTCACCATCGCGGTGGGTGGTGCCTTCCAGATCACCTTGCCGCTGGTCATCTCCATGGGCGGCATCCTCTTGTACGGCGAGCACTTCAACAGCATCCAGATGCTCGGCGGCGTGCTCATTCTCGTGGGTTCCTTCCAGACCGTGGTGGGGATTCACTGGAAGCGCGTTGCATCGAAAGGCGCGTAGGAATTCCCGTTGGATTTTGCATCTCTCCTGTCCCACTCTGAAACCACATGGCAGCCTCCCAGACAACCATCGGCATCATCTACGATTACGATCAGACCTTGAGCCCGAACTACATGCAGGACGAGGTGCTTTTCCCGCACTTCGGCATCAATGCGGACCAGTTCTGGAAGAAGAGCCGTGAGCTGGTGGACAAGCAGGGCTACGATGGTGAGCTCGCCTATTTGAAGTCCATGCTCGACTACCTGGAGCTGGATCGCCCGACCAACAAGGAACTGCGCAAGCTGGGCGAGAACCTCAACTTCTACAAAGGCCTGCCGGAGTTGTTCGATGAGATGTCCGCAGTGCTCACGCCTGAGCACCGGCTTTTCGGCGTGAAGATCGAGCACTACATCGTTTCATCGGGCTTGAAGGCCCTGCTCGATGGCAGCCGCATCGCGCCGTATGTGAAGAAGATCTTCGGCTGCGAGTTCGGCGAGGATGCCAACGGTCGCATCACCTTTCCGAAGAGGGTGATCTCGCACACCACGAAGACGCAGTACATCTTCCGCATCAACAAGGGCATGCTGGAGCCCAATGAGGATGTCAATGATCACATGCCGCCAGAGCTGCGGCCCATTCCCTTCAACCACATGATCTATGTGGGTGACGGCCCGACGGATGTGCCTTGCTTCACCCTGATGAAGAAGTACGGCGGCAATGCCCTGGCCGTGTACAATCCCGATGAGAAGGATCGCGCCAGTTTCCGCAAGTGCTACCTGCTCTCCGCCCACGCGGACCGCATCAAGCACATTGCTCCGGCGGACTACCGTGCCGGCAGCCACTTGCGCATGCTTTTGGAGGAAATGGTGCTGGAGATTGCCAACGGCATCATCCGCCGGAAGCGCGCCGAAATCGAGGATGGCATGATCTCCGCGCCCCACTTTTGATGCAGATAGGGGGCCATACGTATGGCTACCCCCTTTCGGTTTTCTCATTTTTGAGGTATATTCCTGAACAATTGGGTTGGGCACTGTTCCAACTCAATAGCGGCTTTTTTGTGGCCGCAGGTCACCCTCATGAAGCAATCGTTCCTATCAACCCTCATTTTTTTCAGCCTCCTGAGCCTTTCGGCATTCAGCAGGGACATTTACGTCAGCACCCTTGGCAGTGACAGCAATTCCGGGGGCACGTTGACGCCCTATCGCACCATTCAGAAGGGCATTGCCAGCGCCGTGGCCGGGGACGTCATCAATGTGCGCTCAGGCACCTATGTGGAGCGGTTGAGCTTCAGCAGCAAGAACGGCACGGCCGCCAATCCCATTACTCTGCGCGGCGATCCGGCCAATCTTGTCCTTCCCGCCGTTGACGGAGCCACGCTTGCTCCCACCACCAATAACGACCTTTCCGCACTGCTGACGATTACCAACTGCAGCTATGTCACGGTGCAGGGTTTGGAGTTCAAGAACTACGTCACCAGCAGTTCCAGCGCCATCCCTTGCGGCATTCACATCCAGGGCAGCGGCACAGGCGTGAAGATCCTGAACAACAAGGTGCATCACATCTGGCAGAGCAGCACGGATGACGCCAATGGCTTCGGCTTCGTGGCCTATGGGTCCAGTGGCACCACGCCCCTTGATCAGCTCTTGATCGACGGCAACGAGATCTACGATCTCCGCACCGGCTCCAGCGAATCCTTCACGCTCAATGGCAACGTCACCAACTTCACCGTCACTCACAACATCGTTCATGACGGCAACAACATCGGCATGGACTTCATCGGCTTTGAAGGCACCGCCTCGTCCAACGATTACGCGCGCAATGGCGTCGTCAGCGACAACGTCGTTTACAACATCGACACGCAGTTCAACCCGGCCTACGGCGGCGCTTTTGGCGGTGTCAGTGATCCGGAGGAAAGGAACAGCGTGCGCGCCGCGGCGGGCCTCTATGTGGATGGCGGCAGCTTCATTACCATGGAGCGCAACGAGGTGTACAACTGCAATTACGGCATCGAGATCGCCAGCGAGCACGCCGGCAAGTACGCGACCAATTGCATCGTGAGGGACAACCTCGTGCGCAGCAACCACATCGGCGGCATCATCATGGGCGGCTATTCTGCCAGCAAGGGCGGCATTCAAAACTGCTCCTTTACCAACAACACGCTTTACAAGAACGACGCTGCGAATGCGGGCGGGGGCAACATCGAGGCGCAGCACCACGTCTCCACTACCGTGATCAAGCAGAACCTCATCGTCTGCGGAGCCAATACGATCTTCATTCAAATCGACAGTTCGGACAATTCCTTCGCCGCTGGCAGCATCGACTACAACCTCTACAGCGGCACGAGTTCAAGCAGTGCGGACTTCAAGTGGGCGGGCAGCGACAAGAATGGCTTCACGGCTTGGAAATCCGCTTCGGGGCAGGACGCCCATTCGCCGTTTGTGACCGCTTCCTCTGGCCTGTTTGCCAAAGCGTCACCCACTGTGGCTGCTGATTTCGCGCTCATCTCCACCTCGCCAGCCAAAGACGTTGGCAGCCCTTCATTCGCTGTAGGAGCGGGCGAGACAGACTTCTTTAAAAACGGTCGGGTCAGCGGCGCAGCAGTGGATATCGGCATGGCGGAATACGGTGGTTTGTCGCCAGCACTCAGCGTGCAAGCTGATGGAACGCCAGTTGCCTATGGGGGTGCCGTTAGCTTCGGCACCGTCGTCGTGCCGAACAGCATTACCAAGACCTTTACCCTCAAGAACAACGGCACCGCCAATCTTACCGGGCTCACGATCACCAAGGATGGCACTAATGCCGCCGAGTACACCGTGGGCAGCCTCAGTGCCGCGCCGCCAGTGGCTCCCGGTGGCTCCGTCACCTTTGATGTGACCTTTACTCCGGCCACGGAAGGAACGCGCACCGCCGCCCTGCACATCGCCAGCAATGATCCCTCTCATCCGACCTTCAATGTGACGCTCTCGGGTGTGGCGCAGTTGGTGCCCAATATCACGACACAGCCTCTGCCAAAGACGGTCAATCCCGGCGCGCCGGTGACCTTCACCGTGGCAGCGACCGGCACCAAAACGCTGACCTATCAATGGCGCAAAAACACCCAGAACATCGCCAATGCCACTGCCGCCAGCTACACCATTGCCAAGGCTGCGGAGACCGATGAAGGAAGCTATGATGTGATAGTATCGAACTCCGCGGGCAGCGATACTAGCGATGCGGTGCAATTGTCCGTAAACGACCCCGTCTCGTTTGCCGCGCCTCTCGCGGGACAGTCGGTTGAGGTGAATTCCCCGGTCACCTTTCAGGCCAATGCTTCCGGCACCGGCCCCTTCACCTATCAATGGCGGAAGAACGGGGTGAACACTTTCCAGCACAGTGGGATCCGAAGCTTGGAATTCACGTGACTTGAAGTCGCGGCCGCACTGACCCTATAGTGAGTCGTATTAATTTAAATCATACCAACATGGTCAAATAAAACGAAAGGCTCAGTCGAAAGACTGGGCCTTTCGTTTTAATCTGATCGGCACGTAAGAGGTTCCAACTTTCACCATAATGAAATAAGATCACTACCGGGCGTATTTTTTGAGTTATCGAGATTTTCAGGAGCTAAGGAAGCTAAAATGGAGAAAAAAATCACTGGATATACCACCGTTGATATATCCCAATGGCATCGTAAAGAACATTTTGAGGCATTTCAGTCAGTTGCTCAATGTACCTATAACCAGACCGTTCAGCTGGATATTACGGCCTTTTTAAAGACCGTAAAGAAAAATAAGCACAAGTTTTATCCGGCCTTTATTCACATTCTTGCCCGCCTGATGAATGCTCATCCGGAATTTCGTATGGCAATGAAAGACGGTGAGCTGGTGATATGGGATAGTGTTCACCCTTGTTACACCGTTTTCCATGAGCAAACTGAAACGTTTTCATCGCTCTGGAGTGAATACCACGACGATTTCCGGCAGTTTCTACACATATATTCGCAAGATGTGGCGTGTTACGGTGAAAACCTGGCCTATTTCCCTAAAGGGTTTATTGAGAATATGTTTTTCGTCTCAGCCAATCCCTGGGTGAGTTTCACCAGTTTTGATTTAAACGTGGCCAATATGGACAACTTCTTCGCCCCCGTTTTCACCATGGGCAAATATTATACGCAAGGCGACAAGGTGCTGATGCCGCTGGCGATTCAGGTTCATCATGCCGTTTGTGATGGCTTCCATGTCGGCAGAATGCTTAATGAATTACAACAGTACTGCGATGAGTGGCAGGGCGGGGCGTAACCTAGGTGACAGAAGTTAAAAGCCTCCGGTCGGAGGCTTTTGACTTTCTGCTAGATCGGCCGCATCGAATATAACTTCGTATAATGTATGCTATACGAAGTTATTAGCGATGAGCTCGGACTTCCATTGTTCATTCCACGGACAAAAACAGAGGGGAAAG